>ERZ773018.71-NODE-71-length-70162-cov-6.175574_pt1 | contig 70162 bp, 63 predicted proteins | sample MGYA00580840_ERZ773018 | MGnify/ENA primary metagenome ERZ773018 (study PRJEB29015, sample SAMEA2738125) | human oral metagenome | biome: human oral; feature: human-associated habitat; material: saliva | place: China | collected 2256 ... | reverse complement strand
AAGAATAGGCACAATCGTCTCGGCTGACGAATTGTGTATCGTTTAAATTACAGAACGCTGAGTGTTTGCTGAATGTGTAGCTTGGGGGTTAGCCCTGAGGGTACTGTCCCGGCTGCTGTGGATATTGTCCGGGTTGGTGTGGATACTGTTCAGCTTGTTGCCCTTGTTCGGGCGGCTGCCACTGGTGTTGCTGCGGGTTGAACTGCTCCGGCTGTGGTGGAGGCGCTGCCTGCCATTGCTGTGGGGAAACCTGGCCCTGCGATGGGAAGTATTGAGTGTGCTGGGGGTATTGACCCGGTTGTGGCATAGGCTGCTCGATGATGGGGGCCGGGTACGTTCCTGGTGCAGGCATGGACTCTAAGTGGGGTTTCTTCTGACCTCGCAGCACCAAGAGAATTGCGGTGCCGCCGCCAATGAGAATGAGGGCAGCAATTCCAAGGAATATCCAGTTACTGTTCGAAGAAGAAGTGGTAGAGCTAGGCGAGGAACTTGAAGAGGGGCTCGCCTCAGACGTGGCTGAGGCAGCGGCGTTGGTAGTTCCCTTGACCGTCACATTCCGGGTGATGTGTGTCCAGGTGACGGTTGTCTGTTTCTCATTGATTTTTCCGTCAAAGTCTGCGGTCTTTGCGACCCAACCTTTAGGGAAGGTCACACTGACTTCCTTAAAGGACATGCCTTCAAAAGTCTTATCAATCAAGACGGCAGTCATAGAAGTAAAAGTGAACTCTGAACCGTCGATTGTGAGACGTTCGCTGACTGCGTCATCCTTAATGACCTGAACAAGGTCGCAAATACTGTTGGTGCCTTGTACTCGGAAGTATGCCTGGGTGTAGTCTCCGGGTTTGCTCGTGCACTTGTCTTTGGTGATCGTCTGCCCGGTGGGATCGATCATGCTGACAGTGTGTCCAATTTCAGTTGGAGACGTGATCTGATAACTGTCTTTTAGCTCGTAGTACGGGTCGGCAAAAGAAGCGTTTCCTGCCGAAGCGCAAGTTATGGCGATCGCAAGTGCGCAGATGATTCCCAGCATGCGTTGCTTCATCACAATTCCTTTTGTCCAAGGGAAAGCTACTCACAGAATAGGCATTGAATGCGATCGTGACGAATTTGAATGTTGTCTGGATAGTGTGACTCTCTCAATGGATGGGTGTATCCACTTTGTGAGGTACTTGATCAGTTCCACGGATCCACAACAGGCATATAACTTTGCTCACACTCATGTCCAAAAGGTAAACAAAGCGGAAAGCTCAGGTCATGCAATGGCAGACTATGAGAACCAGAGTCGGCGGCGTCCGGCCGCGGACCGATAAACCATAGGAGAGTGCGGCATGGAAACGCCGAACCCACGTGCAATGGAAGTGAACCTTGAGACTGACCAGCAGGTACAGTCCAAGGACAAGCCCCAGCGCACGGAACTCAAGCGTGGTTTATCAGCACGCCACATGCAGATGATCGCTATCGGCGGCGCAATTGGCACCGGCCTCTTCGTCGCCTCGGGCGCAACAATCTCAACCGCAGGACCTGGCGGAGCCCTCACGGCCTATGCCGTCATCGGCCTCATGGTCCTCTTGCTCATGCAATCTCTTGGTGAGATGAGCGCACACATGCCCGTTGCGGGATCATTCCAGACCTATGCCACTCGCTTCGTGAGCCCCTCATTCGGCTTCGCAATGGGATGGAACTACTGGTTCAACTGGGCGATCACCGTCGCAGCCGAACTTGTCGCCTCGGGACTTGTCATGTCCTACTGGTTGCCGAGCGTCCCTTCCTGGGTCTGGGCAATCTCCTTCCTCTTCCTTCTTACATTCCTCAACGCGCTGAGCGCGCGGGTTTATGGTGAGGCAGAATTCTGGTTCGCCCTGATCAAGGTCATCACCGTCGTCGTCTTCCTGATTTCAGGCACTCTGATGATCTTCGGAATCTTCAATGACTCCCCGGGAGTTCAGAACTGGACCGCTGGAGATGCTCCCTTCCACGGTGGATTCTTGTCCATCATTTCGGTCTTTATGATTGCAGGCTTCTCTTTCCAGGGAACCGAACTTGTCGGTGTTGCAGCAGGTGAATCCTCTAATCCTCGCCGCGACGTGCCTCGAGCAATCAAGACCGTGTTCTGGCGCATCATGTTCTTCTATATTGGCGCAATCGCCATCATTGGAACGCTGATTCCTTACACCGATCCGAACCTCTTGCGTGACAGCGCTGCAGACATTGCCTACTCGCCCTTCACTCTGGTCTTCGAGCGTATGGGTGTTGCCGCTGCAGCAGCGGTCATGAATGCCGTTATCTTGACCGCAATCCTCTCCGCAGGAAACTCAGGCCTGTACGCCTCCACGCGAATGCTGCACTCGATGGCACTCATCGGGCAGGCGCCTCGCTTCTTCGCAAAGGTCACGCGTCACGGCGTACCGATCTACGCAATGCTGGCCACCTCCGCCGTCGGCGCACTCGGATTCGTTGCCGCGCTGGTGAGTGAAGATACCGCGTACACATGGCTACTCAATGTTTCGGGTCTGTCCGGCTTCATCGTCTGGCTGGGTATTGCGGCCTGCCACTGGCGCTTCCGCAGGGCCTACGTCAAGCAGGGCCACTCCCTCGATGAGCTTCCCTACAAAGCACCCTTCTTCCCCTTCGGTCCGATTCTTGCCTTCGGTATGTGCTTGATCGTTCTGCTGGGCCAGAATTACGAGGCCATCTTCCGTGGACAGCTTCTGCAAGTCGCCTCCTCGTACATCGGACTTCCGGTCTTCTTGCTGATCTGGCTGGGCTACCACCTGGTGAAGAAGGACCGCACCGTGAGCTTGGATGAAATGGATGTTGAAGGCGTAACCGTAACGCCTGAAAACGCATAGTGGTGAGCTGGTAAACAGCGTTCGGGGGAGGCAGAAACTGCCTCCCCCGAATTGTTTATTCTCGCAGTGGACTGTGCAATCTATGAATGACTACTTCGCTGGTTCGATGCTTACTTGCGCGGGCATATTGAGGATCCCCACGGGGCAGGTCACCCCATTGGGGCCGTGATTGCAGTATCCATCAGGGTTCTTCTCCAAGTACGCCTGGTGGTAGTCCTCAGCGAGGTAGAAAGGGCCACCCGACTGAGCAAAGCACGCCCCGGCCTCGCCAATCGTCGTATAGCAGCGGGCCCCAGGCACTGCGCGCTCCAACTCGGCCACCCACGCACCGCGCAGGAGTGATGCCACCTCAGCCTGCCTCGGCGTCGTCACCCAAATCGCACTGCGGTACTGAGTGCCCACGTCGTTCCCATGACGGTTGGGGCGAGTGGAATCGTGGTTTTCGAAGAAGGTCTTGAGCAGGCTTGCTCCGCCTTCGCCGGTCACGGAGGGGTCGTAGACCACCGCGACAGTCTCGGCGTGGCCAGTGCGCCCCGTGCACACCTCTCGGTAGGTCGGATTTGCGTTCCCGCCGCCCATGTAGCCGACGGCCGTTGCCCATACGCCCTTCTGGCGCCAGAAGATGCGCTCCACACCCCAGAAGCAACCCGCGGCAAGGTAGAGCACCTCGAATCCATCGGGAACCGGATCTGTCGCGCGCGTCCCATTTACCGGGTGAAGTTCGAGCGCGTCCACGATTGGGTGTCTGCCGCCTGGGATATCCGCCGGAAGAGTGCCCGCAGTGGGGGAGTCTAGGTAGCGCTCTACTCCCTCCGATAGACGAGGCCATGCCTGGTGTGGTCCTGCGGCGTAGCGCTGGGTGGTGGGTGAAGGATCGGTGGCCATCTTTGGCTCCTTTAGTGTGTGGTGGGCGAGGTGCTCTCTGCCGAGGATGGATGGGGTTATCTGTCCCGTATTCTATGGCGATACTCGAGTCTTGGCAGATAAAAATGTGGCCCCTGCAGTTTCCTGCAAGGGCCACATCAAGCGTTTAGATCAGCCGAGCGACTGGACGCGACGGGCAAGCTTGGACTTGCGGTTCGCGGCCTGGTTGCGGTGAATAACACCCTTCGAGACGGCCTTGTCGAGCTTGCGCGATGCAATGCGCAGAGCTTCGATTGCTGCTTCCTTGTCGCCAGCCTCGACGGCTTCGCGAGTCCTGCGCACCAGGGTCTTCAGTTCAGACTTGACAGCCAGGTTGCGCTGACGGCGCTTCTCGTTGGTGCGGATCCGCTTGATCTGAGACTTAATGTTCGCCACAGTCGGATTACTCCTTGGTCTTTCGTACGTACAGGTCGGTGAGGGCTGTGTCAGTGCCGGGACTGGGGCATGGGGACACCCGCAAACGGCTCTAACCAGACCCCCTGCCCGACCAGGCTGGGAGTCCGATCGACAACTCTACCAGAAAAATAGGCACCTAACGACCCCCGGAATGCTCACATCCGCTTGAGAAATGGTGAGAACGCACACCCTATCGGCGTGGAATTGGCATGCCCACACCTACTAATGGGACGATAGACCAGACGTCACAATCCTTCCGGAGGTCCTGTTTGTCCCCGATTCCTACTCCCGAGCAGGCCAAGCTGATTCAGCCCTCGGCCACCCCGCAGGAACGCATCCGCAATTTCTGCATCATCGCTCACATCGATCATGGCAAGTCCACCTTGGCTGACCGTATGCTTCAGCTCACCGGGGTGGTTGCAAGTCGAGACATGCGCGAGCAATACCTGGACCGCATGGATATTGAGCGCGAACGTGGCATCACCATCAAGAGCCAGGCCGTGCGTATGCCTTGGGCCTTCGAAGGGGAGCCTTTCGCTCTCAATATGATCGACACCCCCGGACACGTGGACTTCACCTACGAAGTCTCTAGGTCCCTGGCCGCCTGCGAAGGCGCCGTCCTTCTCGTCGATGCCGCCCAGGGGATCGAAGCACAGACCTTGGCGAACCTCTACCTAGCTTTAGAGAACGATCTGACCATCATCCCGGTCTTGAACAAGATCGATCTTCCGGGCGCACAGCCCGAAAAATACGCACAGGAAATCGCTCAGCTCATTGGCGTCGAAGCGGATGATGTTCTGCGCGTCTCCGGCAAGACCGGTGAGGGCGTTCCGGACCTCCTTAACGAGATTGTTCGTCAGATCCCCTCACCTACGGGTAACCCCGAGGGGCCGACGCGTGCGATGATCTTCGACTCCGTTTACGACACCTATCGAGGCGTCGTCACCTATGTCCGAGTCGTCGACGGCATGCTCTCCACTCGCGAACGCGTACGAATGATGTCTACCGGCGCAACTCACGAACTGCTCGAAATCGGTGTTATTTCGCCTGAGCCGACTCCTGCTCCGGGAATTGCTGCTGGCGAAGTTGGCTACCTTATTACTGGCGTGAAGGATGTTCGCCAGTCCCGCGTTGGTGACACCATGACCTCAGCTGTTCGTGGTGCTGAAGAACCTCTCGCTGGCTATCGCGACCCGCGCCCCATGGTCTTTTCGGGAATTTACCCAGTTGATGGCTCTGATTTCCCGGATCTGCGCGATGCTTTGGAACGCCTCCAGCTCAACGATGCAGCGCTGACCTTCGAGCCTGAATCCAGCGCGGCCCTGGGATTCGGCTTCCGCTGCGGATTCCTTGGACTGCTGCACCTGGAAATTATTCGCGAACGCCTCGAGCGCGAATTCAAACTGGACCTGATCGCAACCGCGCCCAACGTCGTCTACAAGGTCGTTGCAGAAGATGGCACCGAGGTCCAAGTTGATAACCCCTCTGAATTCCCCGAGGGGAAGATCTCTGAGGTCCGCGAACCTGTCGTGAACGCGACAATCCTGACCCCAACTGAATTCACGGGAACGATCATGGAACTGTGCCAAGATCGTCGTGGAACCATGCGAGGAATGGACTACCTCTCAGAAGATCGCGTCGAGCTGCACTATCAGCTTCCCCTTGCGGAGATCGTCTTCGACTTCTTCGACCACCTCAAGTCGCGCACTCGCGGCTATGCCTCGCTGGACTACCACGAGAGCGGCGAGCAGGTCGCTGACCTCGTCAAGGTCGATATTCTCCTGAACGGAGACCGCGTTGATGCCTTCAGTGCGATCGTCCACAAGGACCAGGCCTACGCCTACGGTCTGCGCATGACGAAGCGCCTCAAGGAACTGATCCCTCGCCAACAATTCGAAATTCCCGTGCAGGCGGCTGTTGGTGCCAGGGTTATTGCTCGCGAGAACATTAGGGCTCTGCGCAAGGACATGCTTGCGAAGTGCTACGGCGGTGATATCACCCGTAAGCGCAAGCTGCTCGAGAAGCAGAAGGAAGGCAAGAAGCGCATGAAGTCCATCGGTCGCGTGGACGTGCCGCAGGAAGCCTTCATCGCGGCCTTGACCTCCGATGTGCCCACCGGAAAGAAATGACCGTGGCAGAGGGTAACGAGGCCGCGGGCGGGGCAGCAGCACAGGCTACTGATGTCGCTCAGTCTGCTGGCGCTAATGCGCGCAATGGCCGCCGATCTGGAGACGTCCCAGAGGGGACCGTTTTCATGAGCCGGACGAAGTCCTTTACACGCCGTAGCCGTGAACTCCCCGTCAACCTTGCGCGCACATGGGAAGCGCACGCCGACCGCTATGTCATTGAACCTCGACGAGGCGTTGGCTACACGACTGTTGCCGACGATTTCCATCTGGATACCGAGGAACTCTTTGGAAGACGGGCGCCGCTGACACTTGAGATTGGTTCGGGGACGGGCGAGCAGATCGTAGCCGCGGCAGCGGCCAACCCCGATCGTGATTACCTTGCGCTCGAGGTGTGGGTGCCTGGGATTGCCAAGCTGATTTCCAAGGCAGTGGATGCGGGCGTTGATAACATTCGAGTGCTCGAGGCCGATGTAGCACAGGCGCTCCCGATCATGCTGGGCGATGCCTGCCTTGACGAGGTCTGGACCTTCTTTCCTGACCCGTGGAGGAAAGCGCGCCACCGCAAGCGCCGACTCGTCAGCGATGAGTTCGCGCTCCAAGTTGCCCGAGTGCTCCGCGACGAGGGAGTGTGGCGTCTTGCGACCGACTGGGATGATTACGCCTGGCAAATGCGAGATGTGATCGAAGGATGCCCACTCTTTGAGAATCCTTACGTGGGGCAAAGGCCTGATCCCGAGGATCCCGAACCAAAGCGCGGTGGTTTCGCGCCGCGCTATGAAGGACGTGTCGTTACTCATTTTGAAACGCGCGGGATCGATGCGGGGCGTCGTGTGCGCGACGTTATCGGAGTCCGGCTTCCACGTGAAAGCGTGTAGCCACATCCAATGTCAGCCTCGCTATGTTTTCCCACTTCACAAAGAGATACAGGTGACATTTAGGGTGTTCATATTTCACCTGGTTGACAATTTCTATATGCTGGCTGTGCATTGAGATTTCACTCCAACGTGAAACTCCGGCTTCCTCTTCGCGATAGGCGGATCTGCGAAGAGTGGAGATGCGTTCTGCTGGCAGAACGCACGGGGACGGGGCTTTCTCGATGAACCGAGAAAGCCCCGCCTCGGTCCGCAACGTGTGCCCGTCTTCTTCGCTTAGGAGAAGACGGGCACAGCTGTATTCGCGCCAAAACACGAAGTGTTCTTTTTGAGCGTTTTATGGAAACATTGTGTAATCCATCCCACATTCATCAAGGAAGAAAGAACAGTGAAACAGGTAGCTTACGCGCGATATTTTCAGCGTAGGTTCGTGTGGATCCTCATCACTTTGTCCGCATTCGTGCTTCTAGCTGGATCCCTCAGAGGAACCATCACCGCACTGCCTCCCATCATCGAGGAAATCCAAAGAGACTTGGGACTTTCCTCGGCCGAGGCCGGATTAGTGACCTCAATCCCCGTATTCTGTTTCGGTTTCTTCACCCCATTCACCGCACTCATCCTGCGAAAAATCCGACTGAATCGCGCCGTTTGTCTGGGGCTGGCAATCGTGATCCTCGGTGCCGTGCTCCGCTCGCTCGGTATGGCCTGGTCACTATTTGTTGGCACCTGTGTCATTGGCATCGGAACAACCTGCTCCAACCTGGTCGTCACTATGCTCATTGGTCGCGATTTTCGCCATCGTGCGGGAATTATGACGGCGGTTTACTCCACGATGATTGACCTCATGATCGCAGCCTCGACCGCCTTCAGCTTTCCGTTGGTCGCATACGTCGGCTGGAGAGGCGCAGCGGGAGTATGGGGAGTCGGTCCAGCCCTGATCGCACTCGTGGCCTGCCTTGCAATCTACCCACTCAATCGCCCGGGAATCCGCCCTTTCTTCGCCCAAAGAGCCGGATGGACGATCCACACAGACGACTCAGCTGTAACGGATGATCCCGCCAAGGCCTCGGAAATCTATCGCTGGCCCATGGCATGGCTGATGGCTTTCGCCTTCGCTGTCAATACCTTCTGTTACTTCGGCGTCGCAGCATGGCTGCCGAAAATCCTTGCAGACATGCTTGAGATGGGTCCAAACGATGCTGGTTTTGCGGCATCGATCTACCACATCGTGGGTGTTGCTGCGCCGCTGAGCATGATGGCGGTCCAGAAAATGATCCGCGCCCAGACCGCGACAATCCTCACGCTGGTCTCACTGTCGTGGCTTCTCATGCCAATCGGAATGCTCCTTCTTCCCGGAGGCTGGGCTTTGTGGAGTGCATGCGGGGGACTGGGTCAAGGTGCATTTTTCTCAATTACCTTTACGCTGGTCATTGAACGCACGACCAACATGGCTCAAACCCGCACGCTTTCTGCCCTCGTCCAAAGCATTGGATACGGCTTTGGTGCCTTGGGGCCGTGGGTTTTGGGGCGCATGTACGACATGACGGCTAACTGGCTGTGGCCCTTCATTCTTTTAACAGTCCTGACAGGAAGCCTCGTCGTGATCTCCCAAATCGTCGCCCGCTCGACCTCAACCCCCAAGCCTCAATGAGCCCTCACCAGCCAGAAGGCCAGGCTTGGGACGATCGCGGTCGTCTTCGAGCTGAACTCGCCGAACCTTATGCAAAGCGCCCCCTCGCCGTCTACGTGCACGTTCCCTTCTGCCAGATTCGTTGCGGCTACTGTGATTTCAATACCTACACCGTTGGTTTTGGCCCCGGAGCTGACCGAGAGAGCTACGACCAAAGCGCCCTTGCAGAAATGCGCATGGGAGCAGGTATTCTCAGCGACGCCGATATGCCCGCTCGCCCCGCCTCGACCGTCTTCTTTGGCGGCGGAACCCCCACGCTCTTGTCCACCGATATCCTTGAGCGTCTCCTTGTGGGAGTGCGTGAGAACTTTGGGATCGCCCCCGGCGCAGAAATTACCGTAGAAGCGAACCCCGAAAGCGTGGACGAGGCCGCGCTTGAACGCCTCGCCAAGGCTGGCTTCACCCGCCTTTCCTTTGGTATGCAATCGGCCGTCCCTGAGGTTTTGCGCGTCCTTGATCGCCGTCATGATCCAGCGAAATTGCCCGGCTTGGTTGGCGCGGCCCGCAGGCTCGGCTTGGATGTGTCAGTCGACCTCATCTACGGAGCCCCCGGGGAGAGTCTGACAGACTGGCAAACCTCGCTCGAAGAAGCGATCGCAATGGAACCGGACCACATCAGCGCCTACGCACTTGTCATCGAAGAAGGAACCAAAATGGGCGCACAGGTCACTCGCGGGCAACTTCCCATGCCCGACCCAGACGACGAGGCCTCGAAATACGAAATTGCGGATCGACTGCTAGGCGAGGCCGGCTACAGCTGGTATGAAATTTCGAACTTCGCGCGCAGGGAGGCCGACGAAGAAGGAATTGTTTCCACCCAGCTGCGCCACGCCTCGAAACACAATCTTGCCTACTGGCGTGACTGGGACTGGTGGGGGATCGGCCCGGGCGCTCACTCTCACATCGGCCGCTATCGCTGGTGGAACGTCAAACACCCCTCGGCTTATGCGCAAAGGCTGCGAGAGGGACTTTCTCCCGCGCAGGCCGGAGAAATCCTTGATGCGCAGACGCGGGAAATGGAACGCATCCTCTTGGCTGTGCGCACCAGCGAAGGCGTTGAAGCTCCCCAGGAAGGGGAAGGGGATCGCGAGGTCTTTTGCGCCGCACTTGAACCCCTGGCCTCGAAAGGGCTGATCGATGCGCAAGCGGCTGGCAAGGGGCGGGCGATTCTGACTCTTCAGGGCAGGCTTTTGGCTGACTATGTGACGCGTGAGCTCCTTGGATACTGAGTTACGAGCCGCACACTTAGGCGGGAAAGAGTGTTGATCGGGGATTAGAGCTGCATGCCCTCATAGTGTGGAGCGGTGACTTCAGATATGTACGGGACCAATATCTTCGAGTTCGACCCGCATCGTGATGGGCCGGGTGCGCGTCGGCCGCGCTCTGTTGAAGTTGCTATCGAGTACGGCATGGTGCTTGAGGATATCTCCAGCGGATGGGTTGGTGCAGTGACCCGCGTTGAAAAATCCGGGGGAGTGCACCTGGTCGAGCTTGAGGATCGACACGGGCGCAAGCGTTCTTTCCCCCTTGGCGGCGGGTTCTGGCTTGAAGGAAAACCCATTGTTGCGCTTCCTCCGAAGGCCGCGCCGGTGCGGCAGGCTCCCGCTTTGACTACTCCCGGCGGCAGGGCGGTCACAAACTCCGGATCGATTGCTGCTGAAAACCGTGTTGCGCGTGTTGCGCGAAAGTCTCGAATCTGGGTCGAGGGACGCCACGATGCCGAGCTCATCCAGCACGTGTGGGGCGACGACCTTGCCGATGTTGGGGTTGTCGTTCAGCTTCTTGAGGGCGTCGACCATTTGGAGGAAATCCTTGAAGTTTTCGGCCCCACCGAGAAAGTACGCGCGGGCGTGCTTGTGGATCACTTGGTCCCCGGATCCAAAGAATCCCGCATCGCCGAGGCCGTGAGCGCGCGTTGGAAAGATGCTGTCCTCATCGTCGGTCACCCCTATGTCGATATTTGGCAATCGGTGAAGCCGCAGCGTTTGGGACTTGAAAAGTGGCCCGAAATCCCTCGGGGAGTGGATATCAAACATGGGACTTTGGAACACTTGGGTTGGCCCCATGCGACTCAGGCCGATATCGCGATGGGATGGAAACGAATTCTCTCCACGGTTCGCAACTATAAAGACCTCGAGCCGGCCCTTCTTGGGCGTGTCGAGGAACTCATTGATTTCGTCACTCAGCCCGGTTTGGAATGATCCTTCTTTCCCATTCTGCTCCGGGGGACAACTGTTGATAATAGGGCGAATTGGGTATTTGCGGAGTAAACTGGCACTCAAATAGCGTGAGTGCCAGATTAGGGGAGGATGAATGAACGACCGTCGCCTTGACGTTCTACGAGCCATCGTGTCCCAGTATGTCCACACGCGTGAACCCGTGGGGTCCAAAGCCATCGCGCAATCCCAAGACCTAGGTGTCTCTTCGGCAACCATCCGAAACGACATGGCTGTCTTGGAAGAAGCAGGGCTCATCTACCAGCCCCATACCAGTGCTGGTCGCGTACCAACCGACAAGGGCTACCGAGTTTTCGTCGATCAATTGGCAACCCTCAAGCCCATGAGCACCCCAGAGCGCCAGGCAGTCGAGAAATTCTTGGCCCGTGCCGAAGACCTCGATGACGTCGTCATGGCCACAGTGCGCCTGCTTGCCCAGGTCACGCGCCAAGTTGCCCTCATCGAATACCCCGTTAACGCGCGCTCAACACTGAGCCGCATCGAATTCGTCGATCTGAGCGACTCACGCCTGCTCATCGTTGTCATCTCCGAGCAGGGTAAAGTTTTTGAACGTCTGCGTGAGATGCCCCAAGACCTCGCCCAAGAAGATCTCTTGACGCTGCGCTCGGTCCTCAACGCCGCCTACCAGGGCAAAGATGCGGGAGAAGTTCGTGCCCATTACGAGGCCATGGCTGAGTGTCTGCCGCCCGCACTCTCTGGGTGCGCCGGAGACATCAGTGAGATCATTGCCAGCCTCCTCCAAGGAGAGCCTTCCGCGCGAATCGCTATGGCGGGAATGTCGAACCTTGCTCGAAGCGGTGTTGACTTCCACGATATCGCCCCGGTTTTAGACGCCCTCGAAGAACAAGTCGTTCTCCTGCGTCTCTTCGCCGAAATGGATGAAGGAAACGGCGACGTCCACGTCTCCATCGGTTCCGAAAACGGACACGATGCTTTCGTTGAGACCTCCCTTGTTTCAGGAACCTACGCTTCCGGGGGGAACTCAGCTCACGTGGGAATCCTCGGGCCCACCCGCATGGACTACGCCTCGACAATGTCCACGGTCCACGCCGTGGCCTCGTATCTGTCCAAGTACTTGAACTCAACGCACTAATCGCAGCCGCAGAAGGATATTCGTGAACGATTACTACGCAATCCTCGGAGTCTCACGCGACGCCGACCAAAGCGAAATCAAGAAGGCCTATCGCAAGAAGGCCCGCGAATTACACCCGGACTACGGCGGGGACGAGGAAGCTTTCAAGGAACTCTCGGTCGCCTACGAAACCCTCTCCGATCCGGAAAAACGCCGCATGTACGATATCGGTGGTGCAGATGCTGCCCGAGGCGGCGGATACGCTGGTGGCTCCTTCGATTTCGGGGACATCCTCTCAACCATGTTTGGCGGAGCCTTCGGTGGCGGATTCGGCGGAGGCGCTGGCCCTCAGTCGCGTACTCGTCAGGGCCGCGAGCAGCTCACGCGTATTGAAATCACCCTGGAAGAAGCAACCTTCGGCGCGCATCGCGAAATTTCGCTCAATACCTACGTCGCCTGCGATGTCTGCCATGGATCGATGTGCGAGCCCGGGAGCGAACCGACAACCTGTGGGACCTGTAACGGCGCGGGCTATTCGATTCAAACCCAGCAGACCATGCTGGGAACTATGCGCACCCAAGTTCCGTGTCCCACCTGTCAGGGCTATGGAACCGTCATTGAACAGCCGTGTCATGAATGCGCGGGCCAAGGACGCGTGCGCACTCGCCGAAGCCTGACCATTGACATCCCGGCAGGAGCGGGAGATGGCATGCGTCTGCGCCTTGCCGGACAGGGCGAGGTCGGTCCCGGCGGCGGCCCGAACGGTGATCTCTATGTCGATATTGTCGAAAAGAGGCATCCCACTTTCTCGCGTCAAGGCGACGATCTGTACATGACCGTCACCATTCCCATGACTGCAGCAGCTCTGGGAAGCACTTTCGAGCTCGATACTCTGGACGGAAAACAATCCATCACCGTCAAGCCTGGAACTCAGCCCGGAGACGAACTGCGTTTGCCTGGTTTGGGTGTTGGCCACTTGCAGCGTCCCGGCCGTGGCGACCTGCATATCGGCATCAACGTCGAGATTCCACGCAAGCTTGACGACCGTTCCCGCGAGCTTCTTGAAGAGCTTTCCGCTGTGCGCGGGGAAGAAAGCGCCCGTCCCGAAAAGCGGGGTTCTTCTTTCTTCGACAAGCTTCGCGAAACCTTCACAGGCCAGTGATCGGAACACATCGATGACCCTTCCCGTTTTCATCGCTCCCGAGGCCGCCGCCCTCCAAGGCTGCACTCGCGGGGATTCCTACATTCTTGACGGGGATGAAGGCTTTCACGCGGCAACTGTTCGTCGCATGGACGTGGGGCAGATGCTCGACATCGTTGACGGCGACGGATTGCGTGTACGAGGGAGCGTGAGTGAACGAGCGAAGAAATCATTGACTCTTCGCGTTGAAGAGATCATTCACGAGGCGCCACCGTCTCCACGTTTGATCCTTGTTCAAGCATTATCGACGGGCGGCCGCGATGAAATGGCCATCGAAATGGCAACGGAAGTCGGGGTCGACGTCGTGATCCCGTGGCAGGCTAATCGCAGTGAAGTGCGCTGGAAGGGCGAAAAAGCCGCGAAGGGCATGAGGAAGTGGGAGTCGACTTTAAGGTCGGCCACGAAGCAATCTCGTCGTGCCTTCATCCCGCGCCTGGAAGATGCCTGCACCTCCCAACGACTTGCTCAATGGATGAGCGAAGAAACAGCAGCCGGCGCGTGGGTGATCGTCTGCCATGAGAGCACGCGAGCCCCTTTGAGTCTTCTCCTGCGTGAGTTGCGTGTCGCTGCAGAAAAGTCTTTGCCGACCACTGACGAGGCCTCTGGACAGACGGTGCCGGAAACTTTCCTTCCGCCTCGGATCAGCGTGGTCGTCGGGCCTGAAGGCGGGGTTGATCCCGACGAGCTTTCTCTTTTTGAGGCCGCGGGTGCACGCGTGTGCCTATTGGGGGCAACAGTCTTGCGTGCCTCGACCGCAGGCCCGGTTGCTTTGTCACTGATCAGCGATGCGATTGGACGGTGGTGACATGGAGGCAAAACGGATCGAAATTCCCAGAGGCGTTGACCCGGTTGTCCTGTTCGGCACATCAGATCGCGTCTTGCGCTCCCTTGAAAAGGGGTTCCCGCATGTGCGCTTTTCCCTTCTGGGACGCACTCTGTCGCTGATTGGTCCCGAAGGCATTGTCGATATGGCTGTTCAATTGGTCGACGAACTGGTTGAACTTGCTAAAGAAGGACAGTCTCTCGATGCCGACGGAGTCGAACAGGCAATCGCCCTCCTCACTTCAGTGCACTCGTCGACCGAGCGTCCGCAGGAGATTCTTCGCAGTCGAGGACGTTCGATTCGACCGCAGTCTGCGGGGCAAAAAGCCTATGTTGACGCCATTGAACGCTCGACCCTGGTCTTCGGCCTCGGCCCTGCCGGCACCGGAAAAACGTACCTTGCAATGGCACAGGCGGTATCAGCGCTGCTCTCTGGTCAGGTCCGACGCATTGTTCTCACTCGTCCCGCGGTCGAAGCAGGGGAGAATCTGGGTTTCTTGCCGGGAACCTTGACGGACAAGATCGATCCCTATCTGCGTCCGCTCTACGATGCCTTGGGTGACATGATGGATCCCGACGCTCTGCCCAAGCTCATGGCCTCCGGCGCAGTTGAAGTTGCTCCTTTGGCGTATATGCGCGGCAGGACTTTGAACGATTCATTCATCATCTTGGACGAGGCACAAAACACAACGCTTGCACAGATGAAAATGTTCCTCACCCGTCTGGGCTTCAACTCCAAGGTCGTCGTCACCGGCGATCCTTCGCAGATCGACCTCGCGGGGGAGCGTAGCAGTGGCCTGCTTGTCATCGAAGATATTCTGGGCGGCATCGATGACATAGAATTTTGTCATCTGACAAGCGCCGATGTTGTGCGTCATCGACTTGTTGGCGAGATTATTGACGCATACGAACGCTGGGATGAGTCACTGGCACGCCTGAAAGCGCGCCGAGACCGCTCACTTCACTCCCGTTCCCGACACAATGGACATTAAGTCATGACTGAAGTTCTCAACGAAACCGACTACGAGATCGACATTGCAGAGTTCGTGCAATTGGCTGACTTCGTGCTCAGCGCGATGCATGTCTCAACCGAGGTCGAACTCAACATCATCTTCATCGACCCCGAACCCATGGAAGAACTTCACGTGCGCTGGCTGGACCTCGAAGGCCCCACCGACGTTATGAGCTTTCCGATGGACGAACTCCGCCCGGGTACCGCCGAGCACCCCACGGCCTCGGGAACGCTGGGGGACATCTGCATCTGCCCCCAGGTCGCCGAAAAACAAGCCCGCGAGGCCGGCCACTCGACCGTAGAAGAGATGCTTTTCCTCGCCACCCACGGGATGCTTCACCTCATGGGATACGATCACGCTGAACCTGAAGAAAAAGAAGAGATGTTCGCCCTGCAACGCCAGCTCCTTTTGAGCTTCTTGGCGCAGCGATGATCGAAGCAGCAGTACCCGTCGCGGCGATGAGTATCCTCGCCGCGATTGCACTTCTCTTCGCGATGGTCCTTGCGACCAGTGAGTTTGCGCTTTCGAAACTGACTCGCGCCATTGTCGAGGACTTGATTCAAGAAGAGAAGAAGCACGCGGGTGCCCTGATGGAGCTGGTGGAGCAGCGGCGCGTGGTTATTTTTGTCCTTCGAGGCGTTCGTACCTTTACGCAGGTGGTCTTCGCCGTATCGATGGCGACGATCGCGCTGCATCTTGCCAATCGCTGGTGGGTCGCTGGACTGGTGACGATCGCGATCGTCACCCTTGCGCAATTCCTGGCCAATAGCGTGATTGCAACGCGCTGGGCACAACGCAACCCCACCGGTGCTGCGCTGCTATTCACCCCGCTCATCACCCGCCTCGTGGCCATCGCGCACTTCTTTGCTCCCGTTGCACACAAAGCGCGCGCGGTCTTACCTCAGCCGGAACGCACCGAAGCTGAAATGCGTGCGGAAATGGCTGATGAACTGCGCGAAATGGTCGATCAGGTTGGCGAAACTGAAGGTTTTGAAGAAGAAGACCGCCAGATGTTGCGCTCGGTCTTCGAACTTGGGCACACCCTGGTGCGCGAAGTGATGGTTCCGCGCACGGAAATGGTGACAATTTCCTTCGACACCCCCGCGCACAAGGCCCTGCGTCTATTCGTTCGATCAGGCTTCTCACGCATCCCTGTCACCGGGACAGATACCGACGATGTGCGCGGAATCCTTTTCTTCAAAGATGTCGTTCAGCGGCTCCAGACCTACGAAGGTGACCACGAACTGCGCGCAGATCAAATGATGCGCCCGGCCGAGTTCACTATCGAAATGAAACCCGCCGATGACCTGCTTCGCCAGATGCAGGCCGAGCACTTCCACCTTGCACTGGTCGTCGATGAATACGGTGGGATTTCCGGCCTCGTCACCCTTGAAGACATCATCGAGGAAGTCGTCGGCGAACTCACCGACGAACACGATCGCAACACAATCGAACCCGAAGAGATTTCCCCCGGCGTGTGGCGCGTCCCCTCTAGGTTCTCGATTTGGGAACTCGGTGAGCTGTGGGGAGTGGAATTGCACGATGAAGACGTCGACTCTGTGGGCGGCCTGCTGGCCAAAGCGATCGGGCGTGTTCCCCTCCCCGGAGCGACTGGCGATATGCTCGGCGTGCACATGGTTGCCGAAGAAGCACGCGGGCGCCGCCGCCAAGTTGGCACAATCGTGTGCTCATATGCCCCCGAAGTTTCCTCCGACGACACCAACCAAAGCCAGGAGTAGCAATGCATTTTCCCAGCGATGACGAATTGATGGCCGGCCCCAACGCCTTTGAAGGGGTGGACATCGACTCCTTGGACTTCCCCGAGGAAGATGATGACCAGGGTGTGGATGCGGCCGGAGCGCTCGATGCGGAGTATGAGGGCGTAGACTTCGGCGATTCAGATCTCGACGAGGCCGACGATGAGATCGCGCAGGACGTGGCCGACAGCGTTGATTCCCTGCGTCAACTGCGTGCCGAAACCAATGCGGCGGCCGATATTGTCATTCCCGACTTCCCCGAAGATTTCCGTGCGGGTTTCATCTCGATCGTTGGGCGTCCCAACGTCGGAAAATCAACCCTGACGAATGCGCTTGTCGGACACAAGGTTGCGATCACCTCGGGACGTCCGGAGACGACTCGCCACAATATTCGCGGCATTGTTCACGGTGACAACTACCAGCTGGTCCTGGTTGATACTCCCGGATATCACCGTCCGCGAACCCTCTTGGGAAAGCGCTTGAATGACATGGTCCGCGAGGCTTTGGCTGAAGTCGATTGCGTGATCTTCTGCCTGCCTGCAAACCAGCGCATCGGACCGGGCGACCAGTTCATTGCGCGTGAATTGCGTTCCGTTCGCAGGCCGATCATTGCGGTCGCGACTAAGTGCGATAGCGTGCCTCGCGAACGCGTTTTGGAACACCTCATGGCGATTGAAAAGCTCGGGGAATGGAGTGCAATCGTTCCCGTCTCCTCTTTCGAGAACAAGGGGATCGACCGCCTTCGTGAGGTTTTGGCGCAGACGGTTCCTCTTTCTCCGCCTCTGTACCCGCAGGACAATATTTCGGATGAGTCCCGCGAAACGATGATCGCCGAATTTATTCGCGAGGCCGCACTTGAAGGCGTGCGCGACGAACTTCCTCACTCGCTGGCCGTGCAAGTCGAAGAGATCATCGAACGCCCTAAGCGCGAGGGTGATGACCGTCCGCCCTTGTTGGATATCCACGTCAATGTGTACGTCGAACGCGATTCCCAAAAGGCCATCATTATCGGTAAGAAGGGCGCGCGTTTGAAGGAAATTGGGACGCGTGCTCGCGCCAATATTGAGGAGTATTTGGGACGCCGGGTCTACCTTGATTTGCACGTGCGAACCGCTAAGGATTGGCAGTCGGATCCGAAGATGCTTCAACGCCTTGGTTTCTGAGTGTTTCCCCCACTTTTGATGTGAAAGTGGGGGATTCAACATCTGTGCCCTGACCAGGGTCCTGAGTCTGAACGGGTATTTCATGGCATGCTTATCCCGTGAGCGAAAATCCCCAAAACTCTAACGCTTTTGAGCTTTCGTCCTTTGACCCGGACGACGCATCACTGACCGTGCATCGCATGGCTGCGCATGACCGTCTGGCCTACCAATCCCGAGTCGTTTTGCGCTTGGGACAGATGCTTCTTGCTGCTGGTGCTGGTTCCTACCGCGTCAAGGCCTCGATGCGCACCTGCGCCGAGGCGGTTGGCATCGAAAAGCACCACGCTCAGGTGACCTTCACTGAGGTCGTTGCAACAGCCTATGCGAATGGTACTTTCCGTACCGAACTTGCTGAGCAGCGTCTCTTGGGTGTCAATGCTGATCGAATTGATCGCATCACAAACTATCTGGCAACAATTGAAGGCACGCAAGTGCTTGTCGAAGACGTCGATAAGGCTCTTGACGAGATTGAACGCGTCAAGCCCCTGTACGGATGGCTCGCGAATGCTCTTGCTTCGGGACTTGCCTGTGCGGCCTTCGCATTCCTCAATGCTGGGGGATGGGTGGAGTGCTCGGTTGTCGCAATCGCAGCTTTCATTGGACAGTTCCTCCGACGTCAAATGCTCAAGCGCCACATGAACCACTTCGGTGTGTGGATGGTGTGTGGAGGCATCGCTGCAAGCGCGTACATCCTGTGCGTCTACTTGGCGCAAAAGTACATGGGGATTGAGCCCACTCACCAAGCGGGATTTATTTCAGCGCTCCTCTTCTTGGTTCCAGGCTTCCCGCTGGTTACCGGGATTATTGACTTGGTGCGTCACGATTTTGCCGGTGGTATTCAGCGCATCGTCTACGTTGCCATGCTGGTTGTCTCCGCTGGTGTTGCCGTATGGAGTATCTCCAAGGTCTTCAACTGGTCAGTCACCCCCGAATACGTTGTTTCACTTCCTGCTTATATCCACTTCCCGCTACGCTTCTTCACCAGTTTTGTTGCAGCCTTTGGCTTCGCGATGCTCTTTAATTCTCCGCCGAAGGTTTGCGCTGCTGCGGCTCTGATCGGCGCGGTCATCAACACCGGCCGTATCGCTTTGGCTGTTGAACTGGGAATGCCGGTGCCCGCGGCAGTGGGACTTGCTGCCCTATGTGCAGGACTTTTGGCGGCTGCTGTTGCGGCGAAGACGCGCTATTCGCGCGTGACCTTGTCCGTTCCTGCCGTGGTCATCATGATCCCCGGTGTTCCGCTGTATCGTTCGCTCACGTACTTGAACAATGGCCAGACGATGGAAGCTCTCGAGCAGCTGTCTACCGTTCTCTTCACAATTGTTGCGATCGGTATTGGCCTGGCGATTTCGCGAATGCTGACCGACCGTGCGTGGCTCATGGAATCGCCGACCGGAGTTCCTCGCCTAGAAGAGCCAACGAACGAGGCCTAAAGAAGCGTGTCCACCATGTGCACTCGTCGTGCCCGGTGCCACGAGCCTTCATAGACTGAAGATGTGAAGACAACATCTAAGGTTCCTCGTTCTGTCGGTTCTGGAATGCCCACGGTCAAGTACCGCGCCTTCCTTGACACCAACCCGGTGGATCTTCCCGATCGCCAGTGGCCCTCCAAACGCATTACCCATGCGCCCAGGTGGATGTCCACGGATCTGCGTGACGGAAACCAAGCGCTGATTGAGCCCATGGATTCCGCGCGAAAGCGCAAGATGTTCGATCTTCTTGTTCGCTTGGGCTACAAGGAAATCGAGATCGGCTTCCCCTCGGCATCGCAAACGGACTTTGATTTCGTTCGTTCACTGCTTGAAGATGATGCTCTTCCCGAGGACGTGACGATCTCGGTGCTCACGCAATCGCGCCCCGAGCTTATTGAGCGTACCGTCGAATCGCTGATTGGCTTCCCCCGTGCGACCGTGCACTTGTACAACGCAACCGCTCCGGTTTTTCGTGAGGTTGTCTTCCACGCAGACCGCGAGCAAACTGTTGAACTAGCCCGCTTCGGTACGCGTGAAGTCATTGCACAGGCCGAACGCCAACTGGGTGACGAGACCATCTTTGGCTTCGAATATTCACCCGAAGTTTTTATTGATACCGAGCGTGATTTCGCACTGGAAGTGTGCGAAGCCGTTATGGACATCTGGCAGCCCCAAGAAGGCCGCGAGATCATCCTCAACCTGCCCTCGACCGTTGAACGCGCGACCCCCAATGTCTTCGCCGACCAGATCGAGTACATGTCGCGTAACCTTTCCCGACGCGAGCACATTGCGCTGTCTGTTCACCCGCACAATGATCGTGGAACCGGTGTCGCCAGTGCTGAACTTGCACTTCTTGCTGGCGCTGACCGCATCGAAGGCTGTCTTCTGGGGCAAGGTGAGCGCACCGGTAACGTTGACCTGCTGACCTTGGGCCTGAATCTTTTTAGCCAAGGAATTGATCCGGGCATCGACTTCTCGGACATCGACGAGATCCGCCGCACCGTGGAGCACTGCACCCAGATGGAGGCATCGCCTCGTGCGCCATACGTTGGCGACCTCGTCTACACAAGCTTCTCGGGATCTCACCAAGACGCAATCAAGAAGGGCTTCGCAGCCCGCAAGATCAAGGTGGACGCTGCCGGAGGCGACGAGAACGCTGTGGTGTGGGAGCTGCCCTACCTTCCCATCGACCCGCACGACGTCGGGCGCTCTTACGAGGCCGTGGTGCGCGTGAATTCTCAGTCCGGTAAGGGCGGGGTCGCTTACCTCATGTCGCGGGCACACAACTTGGAATTGCCTCGCCGGCTGCAGGTTGAATTCTCGAGAATCGTTCAGCGGCACACTGACACCTACGGAGGCGAAATCAACGCCGACGCACTGTGGAAGATCTTCGCGGACGAATACTTGCCCACCAGCGCTGCTCCCGGCCTACAGTCGTGGGGCCGCTTCGAATTGCGCAAGTCCCAGGTGGGAACTGTCGACGATGAACACGTTGAATTGCACGCAGAACTTACAGATAACGGTGTGCTGACCGCGATCGACGCAAACGGAACCGGTCCGATTGATGCTTTCGTGTCAGCCCTGCACCAATTCGATTTGGACGTGCGCGTTCTGGACTACTCCGAGCACGCAATGAGTCAAGGTCGCGACGCAAAGGCAGCTTCGTACGTGGAAGCCGCTGTCGACGGACAGATCGTTTGGGGTGTTGGTATCGATTCTTCGATTACCCGCGCATCCTATAAGGCTGTGATTTCGGCGGTAAACCGCGCGTTGCGCAACCAGTAAGTAGCTGTTTTTGGGGGGCGGGCATCAGGTGATGTTCGCCCCCCCAACGTCTCTTCTCATCGCGTGCGCGAAGGAGGATTCAGGCGAAAAGGCTACTTGGCCTCGTCAGCGGGGAAAGCTCCATCGGCGATGTCACCAAGGAGGTCCAGGGAAGGCACAAAGAAAACCTGGCCGAAAAGTACCTTCGAGAAGGTGAGAAGGTAGTCCTTCTTCGACACCATGTTGGTGAGCATTCCTTTGGTGACGCTCCAGCGGCCCGCATAACCGATGAAGTAGGTTCCAGTGATCCCGGATGCCGGGTCAGAGAAGGGAACATTCATTCGAATGATCTTGTTCTCTTCTCCATCGATGATGAACTTTGAAGTGACGTTGTGTGCATTGGGAGCTTTGGCCTCGTCATCAAGCTCGAGATCGGTGAACTGCTCGCGACCAATCGCCCGCTCTTGCTCGTGTGTTCCAAGGGAACGCCACGCATCCATGTCGTGGATCCACTTCTGCGCGAAGGCGTACGAACCGCCTGCGAACTGCGGGTCTTCACTGCCGACTTCGGCCCACATCGGTGCATCGATCCCGGTCGGGTTCTCGGTCCCATCAATGAAACCGATGATTGCGCGTCCCTCGAGGTAACGGAAACCGTGGGTCTCATCCACAACCCTTGCAAAAGCCTTGAAAGCCAAACGGTACTGTTCGGCGACTTCGTAGACAACGGCCTCGCGCTTGGCGCGAATGTGAAGGAAAAGGTCAGCGTCCGCGCCGATTCCTTCGGGCATAGCGATGGAAGGGGTTTCTGCGTTGACGAGGCCCTTGAACTCCTCAAGTTCCTGCGGGCGGGCTGCACCCGGGAAAAGATAATCCCAGCCATTGCGGCTCACGCCGATGGAGACTCGCAGATCGTCACCCTGTGCGCGGATATTCATCGACCGATTGATTGCCTGGGAGGTGTCAGCAAAATCGCGGAAGGCATCCAACTCTGCGGCCTGATCCTGACGATTAAAACGCAAGTAAACGAAGAGAACGCATTCTCCCGCGTCCTTGTAAACGTCTTGGGGATGAGTGGACATGATGACCTCCATCGTGGGTACCTTCATGTTGATCATAGGTCGTGGAACTAGCGTTTGCCCTCACGGCGAATGAGCGGGGGAGGAGCATTAGTCGAGTAACGATCAAGCGCCGTTGCCACCGAGCCGCGCATGATGACCTCAATGTTCTCGGTCAGAATGTAGGGATCTGCTTGCATGTCCCGGTTGAGCCAGTGGAATAGATGCGCGACGACGCTCAAGGTGAAGTGATCGATGATGAAATCACGGCGGGCTGGGTCAAGGGGAGTTGTTCCTTCCAGTTCGTTGATGATTGCCCGCATCATTTCCCGGAAAGCGCGGTAGAAAAATTCCTCGATTTCACTGCGACTGAGGGAAGAAACGACCGCATAGGTCTGCTCGCGGTGCTCGCTCATGTAGACCAAGAGCTCGCAGAATCCATCGGACCACTCCCGGTAGGTTGCATGAGCCATGATGTGCGTGACAATCTCACGCTCGAAAACCCAGGTGGCCAGGGACATGACATCGGGGAAGTGATAATAAAAAGCCTGACGCGTGACCCCTGCTATTTCGGTGAGGCGGCGAACCGTCACTTTGGTGAGCGGCGTGGTTCGAAGCTCCTCTTTGAGGGCGTTGCCGAGTCTCTCGCGGGTTAACTCTGCGTTGGTTGACATGAATGTCCTAGGTCAATAGTCCTGTGTGATGGCTGAATAAAATCACGTGGGATGCCGTGCTTCCTTGAGTATTAGACACTTTCGATTCGGTGTCCAATGACTCGCACAAGAAGTGCCTCTTAGAGTGAGCACATCACCTTGTTTCACAAAGGAGTTGGAGACATGTTCCTCTTCGAGTCAATTCCCTGGTACTCCTGGCTTGCATGGTTCGGGGTACTCGCCGCTTTGATTATTGGCAATGAGATCACCCGACGTTGGAAGTGGGCGGGGATCGCAATCTTCATTGTTCTTCCCATTGTTTTGACCATCTTTGTCTGGCCCTCAACAGCGGGGCCCGATTCTTCGACAGGAACCTGGTTCCACTGGGTCAAGGTCTATTCCGCCCTCGCAGGATGCCTGGGCTTCATGGCAATCCGCTACATTCCCAAGTTGCAGACGAATCGTTGGGCGCTCGCTTTCCCACCGGCGATCTTGGCCATTAACATCACCGAGGCCTGCATCCGTGACTTCCAAGTCGGTGCCATGGGTGTGCGTGAGATGGTCGATGGAGTTTTCATGGTCTCAGGTCCCTGGAACTACATGAACGGTATCGCCGGTCTGCTCAACCTCCTGACGATCTGTGGCTGGTTCGGAATCTTTATCTCTCGTGATAAAGAAAAGGACATGATCTGGCCCGACATGCTGTGGTTCTGGATTATCGCCTACGATCTATGGAACTTCGCCTACGTCTACAACTGCGTGGGAGACCACTCCTTCTACGCTGGCGCGGCCCTGCTCATCTCCTGCACCATCCCCGCCTTCTTCATTAAGCGAGGCGCGTGGCTCCAGCACCGCGCACACACCCTTGCACTGTGGATGATGTTCACCATGGCAGTGCCCTCATTCGTCACCTCGTCGAAGTTTGCAGTCAATGCTTCTCACAACGACGCGGCCCTCATGACCGTTTCAGCGATCGCACTCGCGGCTAACGTGGCCGTTGCGCTCTACCAGATCTACGTGATTGTCCGTGGGCGTAAGAACCCGCTGCGAGATGAGCTCTACACCGATCTCGAGGCATACAAGAGCGTTCGTGAGGCAAATATCTGAGCGTTCGTCATCTAGATCCTTTGCATAGTCCACAACTATTCGGGCGATGCAGGATCTGAAAACTCGCAGGCATATTGCGCTTGGGGCCGCTTCGGCCCCAAGCGCAATTTTGTGTCGCGACGAGCTTGGGATAGGCGTGAATGGGAAGATAAGAGAGTGATCAGGAGTTACAGGGACGAGGCCGTGGTTTTGCGTACGCAAAAACTCGGCGAAGCTGATCGAATTATTTGGCTCCTGACCTCTGAACACGGTCAGGTTCGGGCTGTCGCCAAAGGTGTGCGTCGAACAACATCGAAGTTTGGAGCGCGACTCGAGCCCTTCTCTGTCGTGGATATCCAGCTCCATCGCGGTCGAAGCCTTGACACGATCATTCAGGTTGAAACGATTGCCTCCCACGGGGAAATGCTCGCCTCTGACTACGAACTCTACTCACGGGCCTCGGTGATCGTCGAAACCGCAGATAAACTCTCAAGCGACGGCGACGACGGAACCCACCAGCAATATCTTCTTCTCGTGGGGGCGCTCCACGCGCTGTCTCATCGCCGGCACGACCCAGCTCTGATCTTGGCCTCGTACATGCTTCGCGCGCTGGCGATTGCGGGCTGGGCCCCCTCCTGTTTCGACTGCGCAGTGTGTGGAGCCGAAGGGCCGCATGCTGCCTTTTCGATCACCGAAGGTGGAGCCGTGTGCGAGAACTGCCGTCCTCCCGGTGCTTCGCTTCCGGCTCCTGACTCAATGGAGCTCATGGGGTCTCTTCTGAGTGGGGATTGGCATGACGCTGATAACTCGCCGACGTGGGCGCGCTCGGAAATGATGGGACTTGTTTCTAGCTACACTCAATGGCATATCGAGCGACGCTTAAAATCATTGCAACTCCTGGAAAGGAGCGCACACGGATGAGCCCTGAATTTGCACAACTGACGCCCATGGATCGCGCACCCAAGGACCCACGTCAGCCGGTCGCAGGACCGGGGCAGTGGCCTCGGCAAGCACCCGAATTTGCGGCCGGGGAAGTACCCCGCCACGTCGCCATCATCATGGACGGGAACGGGCGCTGGGCCAATGATCGGGGGCTTCCGCGCACCGAGGGACACCGAGCCGGTGAGTACGCGCTTCTCGATACGATCGCTGGTGCTATCGACGCGGGAGTGCGTTATCTTTCCGTCTACACCTTTTCGACGGAAAACTGGAAGCGCTCGCCCGCAGAGGTCCGCTTCATCATGAGCTACGCCAGTGACGTCTTGGCGAGGCGCACGGAGTTGCTGAACCAGTGGGGAGTGCACGTGCGCTGGAGCGGTCGCGAGCCGAAGCTGTGGAAATCGGTCATTCACGCTTTGGAGCGCGCGGAGGAAAAGACGCGTCAGAACACCACTTTGGATTTGGTGATGTGCGTGAATTACGGGGGCCGCGCAGAAATAGCAGATGCTGCGCGCTCGATCGCGCAAGACGTTGCCGCGGGGCGTTTATCGCCGCGCGGGGTGAACGAGCGGACTTTTGCGCGCCACCTATATCTGCCTGATGTGCCCGACGTTGACTTGATGATTCGAACCTCGGGGGAGCAGAGGCTCTCGAACTATATGCTGTGGCAAATGGCCTATGCAGAGTTCATGTTTAGCCCGAGGCCGTGGCCGACTTTTGATCGCGAGGCGCTGTGGGACTGTCTTCTTGAATATGCCGGGCGTGAGCGGCGCTTCGGTGGCGCTCAGGACCTTGTAGCTGGTGGAGCTGGCGAATAGCCGAGGTGGCGCTTTGTAGCGCCTCTTTCCTGCCCCCTCCACATGAAGTCGGTGAATGTCACAGGCTATGCCCTGTGTCTTTTTGAGACTTCCTGTGTCTTTTGGGGGGGAGGGGGCGGAGGAAGGCGCGGATGTCGTGTGCTATTCCGCGACTTCGTGTGTCAATTCGGCGTGAAGATGTTCGTGAAGGTGGTCGTGCAGGTGCTCATACCCGTGCTCGAGGCTCTGTTCGTTTTCGCGCCCGTGGCGTCGCTTGACCAGAACGACCGTTGCGACAACCGCAGCCACTGCAAGCAGGCCAAGCCAACCCCACACTGAACCGGCTGCCGCACGCACGACGGCCATCCAGACGGCGAGCATTCCCAGGCCGTACATGATCGACCAGGCGATACAGCCCGGAATCATTGCGAGCGTGTACTTTTTCCACGACATGCGGACGACACCTGCGCCGGCATTGACTGCAGTCTGAACGCCAACAGTCAGGAAGCACAGCGGAATGATGATGATTCCCCACTGCTCGAGCAGTCGAGCGCCGTACTTCGGAACGGGACCGTTAAACCAAGCAGCGATCTTTCCTCGCAGACCAATCTTCCCCACAGAGGCCAGCGCGCCCTTTGCTGCGCCGCGCCCCAGCCAATAGGTCATCTGCGCGCGCCAAAAAACAACGAAAAACAGGAAAATGAAGAGCGGCAGCCCCGATGATGCCCACGAGGGTGTCAATTATCTGCCTTTCGCGTGCAGTCGGCACACAGGCCAAAGAGCTCAATCGAGTGCTCGATCTGAGTGTAACCGTGCGTCTGTGCAACCGTGGAAACCCACTTTTCAAGTTCTTCAACGCCCAGATCCTCAGCTCGTCCGCAATTGCGGCACACCAAGTGGTGGTGATGCGTATGAGTCTTGCACTTGCGATACAGGGCCTCGCCCTCGCTGGAGCGCAGCACGTCAATCTGATGGTCTTCAGCCAATGCTTGGAGGTTGCGATAAACCGTCGCCAAGCCGATCTTGTGCCCGCGCGAGGTCAGGTCCTCGAAGACCTTCTGCGCGCTGCGGAAGTCGCGGTGCTCACTGAGGTTGTCGAAAACCGCCTGGCGTTGCTTGGTCATTCGCTGCATGGCGATCCTTTCATTGACGAGGCCTATGTTCCTTCTTCGTTTCCCTAGCCGCGGGCGGTGGCGGAGTGTGCGTGGTCTGTGCGCGAGGCCTCGGGATGATCGGCGGGGGCGGATAGTGCGCGCATCCTCTGCTTGCGGCGGAAGTGGTCGCGTCGGCCTCGGATTCCGTATCCAACAGCATAGAGAGCAATCGCGCCAACAACAATTGTTGCGCCGGGGGAGAGGTCGATGTAGTAGGTCAGGGTTAAACCGCCCAGACATAGCACCGCTCCCAGGACCATCGCATAAGCCATGGTTCGGCGGAAAGAATGCGCACCCAATTGCGCGATCGCTACGGGAACAACCATGAGAGCCGAGACAAGGAGCGACCCAACAATTCTCATCGCGACGACAACTGTAAGGGCCGACAAAATCGCGATGAGCATGGTGAGTGCACGCACGGGAAGCCCGGTCGAGCGAGCGAATTCCTCGTCGTTGGTCACCGAGTAGAGTGCGGGAAGCAGGCCGATACCGATCACGACAATGACAAGAGCCAGGAGACAAATCGACCAGACATCACTGCTTGAAACAGTTGAAATTGAGCCGAAAAGATAGGCATTCAGCTGGGAGGATGTGCCATTGGCCAGCCCGATGAGCAGTACGCCTCCAGCAATGCCGCCATAAAAGAGCATGGCAAGGGCAACGTCTGAGGACGTTCGCCCGGACTGGCGGACAAGCTCGATGGTAATCGCGCCAAGTAAGGAGACAACTAGGGCTCCGGGGATTGCCCATCGATCATGCGGCGTGACATTCGCAGCGGTCCCAGCGAGCCATCCCAGTGCCACCCCCGTCAATGAGATGTGGCCGATCCCGTCACCGAGCATCGCGAGGCGACGGTGCACCAGGTAGGTCCCGACGATCGGCGCGCATAAGCCGACCAAGAGCGCAGCAAGAAGGGATCGTTGCATCAAAGGGGATGCGAGCATATCGAAGATCATCGGCCCACCTCCGTTTCGCGGTGGCCGGCCGTCGTGCAGTGGTCGGCGTGTGGATCGGGTGCGTCGCTTCGAGCAGGACCGTCGTAGGTAAAGTGCCCGGAACGGATGTGGAGTTCACGATCGAGGACTGGGGCAAGTTCACCTAACTCGTGGAGTACCAGCAGAATTGTGACCCCCTCGTCCTTTGCGGCCTGGCAGATTTCAGCCAGCCTGGCGCGCGAGGATGCGTCGATTCCGGCCATGGGTTCGTCCATGATGAGGAGCTCTGGCTTGCGGACCAGTGCGCGCGCAATGAGTACGCGCTGTTGTTGCCCGCCAGAAAGAATGTGGAGTGGATCCTTCGCGCGATGCGCGAGGCCGAAGGAGCGTAGTGCGTCCAACGCCTTGGCTCGGTCGCCGCGAGAGTGCCACCACTTGCGCGTGCCGAGGAGTCCGGAGAGAACAACTTCAATGCACGATGAAGAAATCGCGCCGCCTGAGGAGGCTCGCTGGGGAACGTAGCCAATGCGCTGCCAGGGGATTGAGGATCGCTTTTGGATGGAATTGCCAAAAAGCGTGATATCTCCCGAAGAAATGGGAGCCGTGCCAAGAATTGCTTTCATGAGCGTGGATTTTCCAGCGCCATTTGGGCCCGTTACTGCCACGCATTGCCCTTGGGGGATTGAAGCGGTAATGCCGTGAAGAATGAGGTCGTGTTCCCAAGCGACGTGGACATGGTCCAGAGCAATCACCGGGTCAGTAGAGATATTGAATGTCGTTCCCATTAGTGTCGAGTGTAGTCGTTGGGGCGGCATGGTTCACTGTGGAATCATGCCGCCCCAACGCGGAGATATCAGTTCACATCTGGCGCGGTGTTTACTCGCAGCTCAGAGCCTTCTGCAGTGCTTCGAGGTTCTCGTTCATCACTGCTTCGTAGTCCTTCGAATCATCGGCCTGAGATTCGATCGGGTCGAGAACTGCAGTGGTGATTCCCAGATCCTTTGCCAGGGTTTCAGCAACCTTGGGGCTGAGGAGCTCTTCTGTGAAGATGGTCGTGATTCCCTTGGCCTTGACCGCATCGGAAATCTGCTTGAGCCGTGCGGGGGAGGGGGTTGAATCGGGATCGAGGCCGGACAGTCCCAACTGGGTAAGGCCAGTACGGTCCGCGAGGTATCCGAAGGCCTCGTGAGAGGTCACGAATTCCTTGTGCTGACACTTTGCAGTGCCGTCGACAAGCTTCTTGCTCAGGGCTTCCATCTGAGACTTCATGGAAGCAGCGTTTTTCTTGTAGGTCTCTGCGTTGGTGGGGTCTGCTTGGGCAAGAGCGTCGCCGATTTGAGTCGCTGCGCTGGCCATGCGGGTGGGGTCCAGCCAGAAGTGCGGATCGGTTGAGCCGTGCTCGTGCTCATGTTCGTGAGCTTCTTCTGTCTTCTCGCCGTCGTCCGCGACGTCCAATTCACTTTCATGCTTTTCGGCGTCAACCAGGTCAACGCTGGTTGAGACGTCGATAACCGTCTTTGGGGCGTTGAGTTCAATGGCCTTATCAACGGCAGATTGGAAGCCCTTGAGGTAGACGACTGCTCCGGCTTGGGAAAGCTGCTGGACCTTTTGGTTCGACAATTCGAGGTCGTGGGGTTCTGCTCCTGGAGGGGTCAGGGATTCAACGCTGACCAGGTCTCCGCCGATCTTCTCGGTCAGGTACTGGAGGGGGTAGAAGCTCGCCATGACCTTCATGGGGGAAGCGGAAGCTTGGGAGCTTGAAGCGCTTGAGGATGGTGACGAGGCCGAAGAGGAGCATGCGCTCAAAGCAAGCGCTGCAACGGCAGTAACGGCAAATACGGTATGTGAACGCGAAAAACTCATGATAATCATTATCAAGCGTATTGATAACGATTGTCAAAAGCGAACTCGTCCTGTGGACCCGCGCACGACGAGGTCGGGAGTAAAGGCAAAATCCTGATGTTGCTGCGGTTTTTGTGAGTGAATGGCATCGAAGAGTGAAGACACTGCCGAATGTGAAATTGCCTGCACGGGTTGTCGAACCGTCGTCAGTGCGGGGGAGAGGTGGGGTATAAGGAAAGAGTCGTCAAAGCCGATCACCGAGATGTCTTCGGGAACACTGAGACCTCGAGATCGGATCGTCCTGATTGCTCCCATTGCCTGGACGTCTGAGCCGGCAATGATCGCCGTTATTCCCGCATCGATCAGGGAATGGGTTGCCGAGGCCGCGGCCTCGTAAGTGTAGAAAGTTTCCACAACCGTGGGGTCGGGAATCCCAAGTTCTTCGGACATGACCTGGCGGAATGCCTCGCCTTTGCGCAGTGCTGGGACGACGTGATGGCGCCCGCCGAGCATCGCAATCTTGCGGTGGCCTAGTTCTTTGAGGTGTTGGATGGATGCACGAATTCCTAGAGCATCTTCGGTTGAAAAGTCTGGTGCTTGAACCTCACTTCGAGCGCCATTAATGGTGACGAAGGGGAGATGGATTTGGGAAAGATTTGAGTAGCGGCTCAGGTCTGCTTGCAGATCTGCGTGGCGGCCGGAGACGAAGATGAGTCCTGAAACGCTGCGTGCAAGGAAAGCTTGAGTGTGCTCCTCCTCGCTGGTGGTGCCGGGGGTTTGCGAAGCAATAAAAGCTTGACCGCCTGCCCTGTCGACCTCTGTGTGGAGGGTGTGGGCGAAGGTGGCAAAAATGGGATTTGTCAGTTCTGGGACGATCACTCCGATGATGAGGCGGTTGTCATCGGCAAGCATGCTGGGGCGTTCGTAGCCAAGTTCGTCGATCGCTGTGAGAACTCGGTATCGAGTGTCGTCCGAAACCTGTCCGACTCCGTTAAATACGCGCGAAACGGTAGCGATGGAAACACCGGCATGTGAGGCAATGTCGGCCATGCGGGTGCGGTTCTTCGACATCGAAGGGCCTTTCAGAATGGGCATGCATGGTAGATGGGATGTGCCTCAAAGATATCATTTTTCTAACAATCCTGAAACCGCTTGCTGAAAACGATTTTCTGTGATTAGAGTGGTCTTAAGTGCAAAGTACAACTGTGTACGAGCAATACTCAATTGATCAGGAGTTGACATGCGACGAGGCATAGCAGTATGCGGAGTTTTGGCAGTTACAGCAACGCTTGCAGCGTGCTCGAATGGAGGCTCGAACTCTTCGGGCAGCCAGTCGGCATCCGCAAGCGCTTCTTCTTCCGTCGGTTCGCTGACGGTGTGGGCCGATGACACCCGTTACTCGCAGATCCAGGAGCTGGCCAAGGACTTCACTGCAGCCACCAAGGTGGACGTTCAGGTTGTTCAGAAGTCTCAGACCGACATGGGTCAAGAGTTCATTAGCCAGGTTCCGACCGGAAACGGCCCCGACATCATGGTTACGGCCCACGACGGGCTCGGCCAGCTGGTGAAGAACGGCGTTATTTCCCCTGTTGACTTGGGCGATGCAAAGTCAAAGTTCTCCGAGGCGGCAATCCAGGGCGTGACCTACGACGGCAAGACCTACGGCGTTCCCTACGCCGTTGAGTCTGTTGCACTGGTTCGTAACAACAAGCTCACTTCCGACTCCCCGAAGACCTTTGATGAAATGATTGCCTCGGGTAAGAAGGCCGGTTCGGAGTACCCCTTCGTTGTTCAGATGGGCACCGACGGTGACCCCTACCACCTCTACGCTTTTGAGACCTCCTTCGGCAACGAGGTCTTCAAGCAGTCCGCTGACGGCTCCTACACCTCTGATCTGACCCTGGGTGGAGCCGGCGCATCCGAGTTCACCCAGTGGCTCAAGGAGCAGGGTGCAGCAAAGACCCTCAACCCGAACATCACCTCCGACATTGCCAAGGATGCTTTCCTCAAGGGCAAAGCAGCCTACATGGTGACCGGCCCCTGGAATGTCACCGCTGCTAAGGAAGCCGGACTCGACGTCTCCGTCCTCCCGATTCCTTCCGCAGGCGGCAAGGAAGCCAAGCCCTTCGTTGGTGTTCAGACGTTCTACCAGAGCTCCAAGACCCAGAACCAGGTCTTGGTCAACAAGTTCTTCCAGTACCTGGAGACCAAGGAAGCACAGTCCAAGCTGCAGCAGCTGGGTGGACGCGTTCCGGCAATGATCGAAGTTGCTGACTCGCTCACCGACGAAAACCTCAAGCAGTTTGCTTCCATCGCAGGCTCCGGTCTGCCCATGCCGGCAATCCCCGAAATGAAAGCCGTGTGGGATTACTGGGGCAAGACTGAGGTCGCCATTGTGAATGGTGCCGATCCCGCCTCCTCGTGGGAGACCATGGTTAACAACATCAAGACCACAATGAACAAGTAGTGAGGTCTCCCGGTTTTGCGGGCGCCCAAACCGGGTGCCCGCAAAACCCATCCCTGAGCATTTTTGCTCACGGTTCCCTAATCGCTGTTATAGGTAACGAAGGACCACAATGCCTGCAGCTTCTTCCTCGAGTACCGTTCAGAAGGACCGTACTTCGCATGCCCGTGATGTCATGCGGCCCGGTTTTATTGCGAAACTCATCATCATGATGCTCATTGATGCGCTGGGCATCTACGGAATCATGGCGGCATGGGCCGTCGATTCTTGGATCATCATCGGTGTGATGGCGTTCCTGCTCATCGTCATTAACTGGGTGTATTTCTCGAAGAGAGCGCTCCCTGCTAAATATCTTCTCCCCGGCATGATCTTCCTCTTGATCTACCAGCTCTTCGTCATGGGCTACACCGGGTATGTGTCATTGACCAACTACGGAGATGGTCACAACTCGACGAAGACGGATGCAATCGAAGCTATTTTGGCCTCGAACCGTCAGCGTGTTGAAGGATCTCCCACCGTTCAGACTGCAGTCGTTGAAGATGGAAGCGAGCTTGGCCTCGTCATTGCGGATCCAACAAGCGGCGAGCTGAAGCTCGGTACGGCAACCAAGCCTCTCCAGAGCGTCCAGGGAACTGTGACGGCAATGGGAATTACCGATGTCTCGGGCTACAAGGTCCTTGACCTTGGTGATCTGGCCAGCCGCCAGACGGAAGTTTCTCAGCTGACGGTTCCCGTGAGTTCCAACCTTGACGATGGCTACTATGTCACGACGGACGGAGCCTCCGGCTACCTCGCCAAGTCCACCTTCACCTACGACGAAGCTGCCGATACACTGACGAACACGCAAAACGGTGTCGTCTACAAGGCGAATAACCAAAAGGGTGTTTTTGAAGATAGCCAGGGTAACCAGCTATCCACCGGTTGGCGTGTCTTTGTGGGTGCTTCCAACTACTCACAGATGTTTTCGGGTTCTGGAATTGTCAAGCCATTCCTGAATGCGCTCGTGTGGTCTTTCGTCTTTGCCATCGGATCTGTCCTGTCGACATTCGCTTTTGGGCTTATCTTGGCGCTGATTTTCTCCGACAAGCGAATCCGAGGCCGAAAGATCTACCAGTCCTTGATGATCCTTCCCTACGCATTCCCTGGCTTCTTGGCGACCCTGGTGTGGAAGGGCATGCTCAACGAGGAATTCGGCTTCATTAACAACGTGCTGCTTGGTGGGGCGCAGGTTCCGTGGTTGACCAATGGACTTATGGCGAAGGTCGCGATCCTCGGTGTGAACCTCTGGCTCGGCTTCCCCTATATGTTCCTCGTCTGCTTGGGTGCGCTTCAGTCGCTCCCGGGAGATGTTGAAGAAGCGGCAAAGATGGATGGTGCGTCTGGATTGCGAACCATCTGGTCGATCAAGCTGCCTCTGGTTTTGCAATCCACAACCCCGCTGCTGATTGCGTCTTTCGCGTTTAACTTCAACAACTTCTCGTTGATTTACATGCTGACGAAGGGTGGGCCGGACTTTGAAGGTGCGCGCTACGCCTTGGGTCAGACTGACATCTTGATTTCGATGGTCTACAAGATCGCCTTCGCGGGCGGCCAGTACAACTATGGTTTGGCCTCGGCAATGTCGATCTTCATCTTCGCTGTTGTTGGTGTGATCGCCTGGCTTGGATTCCGTCAGACAAAGGCATTGGAGGAACTGTGATGAGCGCACAAAGCAAAGAAAATGCACAGTTGACAACGCTCCGCGGCTCACGTTGGTGGAAGGAAGTCGGCTGGAGGCACATTGTGGGTATCGCAGTGATTATTTACTGCCTCATCCCGCTGCTCTACGTGCTTTCGGTGTCCTTTATTCCGAATGCGACACTGACCTCCGGTATCAGCTTCTCTGATGGACTGACCCTTGATCACTTCAAGGCGTTGGGGAGTGACCAGTACAGCATGTACTGGAAGTGGATTCTCAATTCTTTGGTCGTCTCGACGGTGACCGCCATTGGAACTGTCCTTATGGGCGCGGCCGCTGCCTACGCCTTCAGTCGTTTCCGCTTCCGGGGCCGTCGTGGGACGCTGACCTTCCTGCTTCTGGTCCAGATGTTCCCGCAGATGCTGGCTTTCGTGGCTCTCTTCCTGCTCTTGCTGGGAATTAAGGATATCTTCCCGGTTTTGGGCTTGAACTCGAAGCTTGGCCTGATCTGTGTCTACCTCGGTGGCGCGTTGGGTTCGAACACCTTCCTGCTCTTCGGTTTCTTCAACTCCGTTCCTCGCGAACTTGATGAGGCCGCAGAGATCGATGGCGCTTCGCATGCTCAGACTTTCTGGACAATCATCATGCCGCTGGTTCTTCCTGTTCTGGCAGTTGTTAGTCTGCTGAGCTTCATCTCCAGCTTCGGTGATTTCGTTATTGCCAAGGTTGTTATGCAAACCCCCGATCAGTACACGCTGGCCGTGGGCATGTACAACTGGGCAGCTGACGAACGTAATGCCCCGTGGGGTGTCTTCGCGGCAGGCTCGATCATTGCAGCAATTCCGGTGATCTTGCTCTTCCAGTACCTGCAGAAGTACATCGTTTCCGGTCTGACCTCCGGTGCGGTGAAGGGCTAAGCGCCCGCTTCTCGCTGACCTAGCTCCGGCCTCGTTCCTCATTGTGGGGACGAGGCCGGGGTTCTTTTTGTGTGCGAAAGCGGGGGAGCGGGGGGTGGGCTTAGGCCAGTTTGGTGAGATCGTTTGACAGGTGAGTTGGTTATATGGTTCATTAGTTATGTAAGGAACCACTGAAGCTGAAGGGAGGGCTTGCGCATGGCACCCACATTCGTCTCGGGGATCCCGATCTACGTCCAGATCGCCGACGACATCCGCGCGCAGATCCTGCGCGGCGCCTTGCGCGCCGGGGACCAGCTCACCTCCACCACGGAATACTCCGCGACCTACCGAATCAACCCGGCCACCGTCGGCAAAGCCTTCGCGATCCTCGTCGATGAGGGCCTCGTTGAAAAGCGGCGCGGCATCGGTATGTTCGTCGCCGAAGGCGCGCAGCGCGCGCTCGTGGCTGACGGGCTCGCGTCCTACGTGGAGGAGACCCTGAACCCTGCCGTCGAAGCCGGCCTGGCACTAGGCCTTAGCATCGACGCCATCATCGACCACGTCCGCGCCTACGGTGCCGACACAACAGCCAAGGAGAACTCATGATCACCCTCGACTCCATCAGCTACACCTATCCCAGAGAGATAACTTCGGCGCTACATGACGTCTCCCTTACCCTCGGAGACGCTAGCATCACCGCCCTCGTCGGCCCCAACGGCTCGGGCAAAACAACACTCATGCAGATCCTCGGCGGCCTGATGGTCCCCACCTCGGGGAGCGCCGCCATCGATGACACGCGGGCAAGCGCCGATGATCTACTCACACGCTCAATCATCGCCTCCTCCGTCCGGGACTTCGATGATACTGCAGGGACCGTCCTTGTTGATTACGCGCGATTGCGTCCCACCTGGGACGAGAAACTCTTTGAGCGCTACGTCACGCGCTTCGATCTCAAGGTCCGCCGCAAGTCCCTCGGCAAACTCTCCACCGGACAGGCCGCTGTCTTCACCGGAGCAATCGCGTTGGCATCGGGCGCGCCCCTCACCCTTCTCGACGAGATCCAGGCGCCTCTGGATGTGCCCACGCGCTACGCCTTCTACGAAGAGGTCCTTACCCTAGCGGGGGAGTGTCTAGATGGAAAACGCGCTCCACGTCGCTTCCTCATCTCCTCGCACATGGTTTCCGAGCTCGAAAAGGTCGCTGAAGACGTCATTGTCCTCAAGAGTGGAAGGCTCCTTGCCCACGAGAGCGTCGACGACTTCACTGCCCGCGTCTCGTCCATCACCGGCAGCATTTCTGACGTCGAGCGATTCCTTGTAGCCCACCCAGATCTTGCCGTCATTACCACCCGTCAGCTTGGATCCACGCGAGAGGTCGTCGTAGACCTGCGTTCGACCTCCATTACCGAGGCCGAGCTCTCCTCCCAATCCCTGACCTCCTCGCCATGTTCCTTCCAGGACGCCTTCGCTTACCTCATTCAGGAGAACAACCAATGAATACCGCACTTACTCCCCGGCCCTCCGCCTGGCGCATCGGAATGCTTGGCTGGCGAGCAAACATTGCGTTCTATCTGGTGCTGATCGTCGGGCAGTTCGCCATTAATGCCACGGTGAGCGCGATCTACTACGCAACCTCGGAGGACTTCTCGGGGCACGTCGACCAGGCCCCTGTTAATGCGGCTTTCATGACGGGCATCTACCTGTTCATCGCGCAGATCGTCTCTACAACGATCGAAATGCGGGCGGCCAGCCTCAGCGGGGCTTCACGTCGAACGCTTGCGGTCTCAACCTACGTCTATCCCGGCTTCATCATTGTCTTGGCGAGCGCGATCTGGTGGCTCCTCGCCCTAGTCCAGCCACACATCTTCTTCCTTGGCGAGAGCGCATACCCACTGGGGATTGACTCGTGGCTCATCGTTGTGGCCGCATGGATTGCATGTGACGGGGCCGGACGCTTGATCGGCGTCGTTTCCCGCCACGCGAATGGTCCTTGGGAATATACCCTCGGCTTCATTCTTTCGATCCCGCTGGGTCTAGCCGCTATCGCAGCTCCGGTCACCTGGCTCGTCCTGACGCTCGTCCACAAGTCCGGTTACCTGCCCCCGATGCACCTCGGATTCTGGTTCCTTGGCCTCGTCACCCTCACGGTCTTGGCAGCAGGGTGGCGCCTGACCCTCACGGGCCGCCTGCGTCGCCTCGGCTGAATCGGAAAGCAAACAATGCACGTGTGGGGAGCAACTCAGGTTGCTCCCCACACTCTTAGTGCCAGTGCCCGCGGGAGGCCTCGAGAGAGAAAACTAGAGTTCGACCTTGAGCTTCGTGAACATCTTTGAAATGTCTTCCGCGACAGTTGCAAAGAGAGAAGAGGTCGTGGTTGCGGTTGCCGTAATCACCACGAAAGAATCCGCAGTCATGGGTATTCTCCACACCCATTGAATGACCGTGTATGAGTTCGCGGCATCGGAGTAAACGCCCTTGCAACGAATAGCTTGAGCGAAGATCGCTGAAGACTCTCCCGAAGGAGAGTAACGACCAGGTTCGACGTCTTCTTCTGCCAGAGTGCTCCAGCCCGGGAGTTTCGCGCTCAAAGCTGCAGAAAGCTCGCCGACTGAGGGGAGCGCATCGGTATCTCCAAGGGAGGCGGTAACCGTGAAGGACGAGGGAAAACCTGACTGCGGATCTGAAGGGCCCTGGGCGACGATCAATCGAGAAGACAGGGGAGTTGCTGGGGAAGGCGGAAGCAGCTGAGACGGAGTGTCTCGAGGGAGCTCACGCCACTGCATAGACAGAGGAAGGCGTGCGCTCACAATAACAGCGCGCCCTTCAGTTAAGGCAAAACGCAGTGCCTCCCGGGCAGTTCTTCCGTATTTGCTGGTGATATTCCCGTTCTCGTCAACCAAATCGTGGCGCTTATACCATTGCCAATCCGCGTCCATCCACCGTGGAAGCGAAAAGGGAAAAGGGAATATAAAACCAGCGCCGACCAATAGCAAGGCTAAACACGCACAGAATAGGACCTCTGAAATAAGCCCCACTCCCCAAAGAGTCAGGAGCAAGAACGAAATACCGCCGCAAAGCGCCGCAAGTGTCCAGATCAAGCGGCGGGCAATTTTCCTAGCGGGAGCGAAACGAGTGGCGAAAAAACCGCGCATGATCTCAGCAAGGCGCGAATCGCTGTAGGTCTCCAGCCACCAGGAAAACAAGAACACGGCGGGGAGAACTGTCCACGCGATGGCATACAACAACTGATATCTCATGATTTGCTCTCCACACTTCCTAGGGCACGACAAAAGGCGCGAGCTTTGCCCACAGCTCTGTTCGCGTGCACTTCTCCAAGTCTCCTACCGTGCCTGAAGTTTGAGCAAAATCTGGCGCATTGGAGGGCTGCGTCAGATAGCTCTCGGGAAGCGTGCGCGCACTCACCACGTATGCCGCCCAGGGAACGGAGAGAACAGTGTAGCTGCGGTGCACATGATAGCCCTGAGGGCTTCTCATCCAGCTTGTCCACACGGCATACTCCCAGTTCTTTTCCCTGACCAGACGAGTAAAAGACGACCTCTTCTTCGATTTCTGCAGATCCTCTAGAAGAATCTCGTGCGCTCCCATGGCGTCACCGGAATTTGCCGCATCAATGAACTCGATGGGCACGCGTTTGGGGCCATCGAATCGATTCTTGACGGAAGGAAAGGTTGAAAACTCTGCGACGATCTGCGGCACATCGTGCGTTTCTGCACAATAAACCTGGGTTGTTTCAGGTTCTTTCAAACTACTAAGAATGGTTGACTGTCCCGGAGCAATGAAAGCGCACTGCCTACGAACTCCGGAAGAGGCATAACGCGGTGACAGCGCAAATTGCGTGAGGGGAGTACTGTCCTTGCGGATCGGTGCAAGGAGCATCTGCGCTTGCCCGCTCAAAGCACCATCGGCCTCGAAAACCTTGTCGAGGCCCATCTGGGCTTCCGTCGACAAACCTTCCCGTGCGGACTCTTCGGGGCCCGCGAGAGCAATGAACGCGGGAACCGAAGCGGTTGGCAGGCTGAGGGGAGCGGAGAAAAAAGTGCTCATAATGCCACGCTAATCTTCGTTACCATCTTGCCCATATCCTTGAAATGCTCGGGAAACATGCGCGTCGTTGTTGTTGCTGTGGCGGTGATCCTGACAAAAGTCGACGAGTCGAGTTTTTCAACCCATGACCATTGAATAGCTGTCAAGGAAACGCCTTCATCAGTGTATGTTCCCGTGCACATGAGGGAAGCCTTCGGCTTGCTCTGCGTGATCTCGTCGAGCGTGAACCACCCCGGAACCTGCCGCGCAATCGCCTCGCTTAAAGTTCCCAGCGGTAGACGTTGCTCGCTGCTGGCCGGAGTCGCGCAGATTGACAGTGTTGATGGCCGCAGATTCTTGTAATCCATAGGTCCTTGGGCGACCAGAACAACGGGGGCCAAAGGAGTGGGCGTGAGATAAGAGGGCATTTCCTCAACGCGCTGCCAGCCTAGAGCAAGCACAATACGAGTCGAAAACTCTCTTTTCTGGCTACCGCCCAGCGTGAGTTCTGTAGTGGTACGAAGCGTGCCGCCGCGGGGAAGAAGATTTCCTAATTCGTCAACAAGCCCCTTGCGAACACTGTCGTACCACCGGGGATCCAGCCACGTCGGAAAATTCAGAGGGAGATGGCACAGAGGGATCAGAAGAATGGAGGCGCACGTACTCCAGCCAAGAAAAAGCACAATGTGCATGGAAAAGCCGTGCTGCCGAGCAAAAACTGTCATTCCAGCAAGTAGCGCAAACAAAGTCCACGCGCACAGGCGCAGAAAGTTCGCCGGATCTAATGTGTGGACCTTCGTCAAGGGCCAGGCTCGCTGCGCTAAACGCGACTTACTGAATGCGACAAATAACATGAAAATAAGACGCAGGGCAAAAGCAAGGACCCACACGATGACCATCCCGCGCGGGATCGTGTAGGCCAAGGTTGAAATCACCATGCGCACGCCTTGATGCTATGACAGGGAACAAGAGCAAATCAATTCACTGAAATGTCACCAATCGTTGGCGCGCCTGGCAGTCCCCAAGCTCCCTATGCCTACAGCGGCTAAAATATGCACAGACCACTGCGCCAGCCAGGTGCGGTGAGCCCTAATAAAGGAGTTTTCGTGGCACAGCCATCCACCTCTCGTCTTGATTCGGTTATTTCTCTTGCTAAGCGCCGCGGCTTTGTTTTCCCCTGCGGTGAGATTTATGGCGGTACTCGCTCCGCTTGGGACTACGGCCCGCTGGGTGTAGAACTCAAAGAGAACATCAAACGTCAGTGGTGGAACTACATGGTTCGCCGCCGTGCAGACGTCGTCGGGCTGGACTCCTCGGTAATCCTGCCCCGCGAGGTGTGGGTTGCATCCGGACACGTCAAGGCCTTCACCGACCCGCTCATCGAGTGCCAGAACTGCCACAAGCGTCAACGCGAAGATCAGCTCATTGAAGAACTGGCTGATAAGAAGGGCGTTGACGAATCCTCCCTGTCTCTGGATGACGTAGCTTGCCCCAACTGCGGCGTGCGCGGTCAGTGGACCGAACCCAAGGCGTTCTCGGGCCTGCTCAAGACCTTCCTTGGTCCCGTTGATGACGAGGCCGGCCTGCACTACCTGCGCCCCGAAACCGCACAGGGAATCTTCGTCAACTTCGCCAATGTCATGACCGCGGCACGTAAGAAGCCGCCCTTCGGCATCGGCCAGATCGGTAAGTCTTTCCGCAACGAAATTACCCCCGGTAACTTCATCTTCCGTACCCGCGAATTCGAGCAGATGGAGCTTGAGTTCTTCTGCGAACCGGGAACTGATGAAGAATGGCACCAGTACTGGATCGATTACCGCAAGGCGTGGTACGTGGGCCTGGGTATTGATCCTGAAAACCTGCGTGAATACGAGCACCCCAAGGAAAAGCTCTCGCACTACTCCAAGCGCACCGTTGACCTGGAATACCGCTTCGGTTTCCAGAACTCCGAATGGGGTGAACTCGAAGGTATCGCCAACCGTACCGACTACGACCTCGGTGTTCACGCTGAGGCCAGTGGCGCCAAGCTCGACTACTTCGACCAGGCGACCGGCGAACGCTGGACCCCCTACGTCATCGAACCTTCCGCCGGCCTGACCCGTTCCCTCATGGCCTTCCTCATTGAGGCCTATCACGAGGATGAAGCCCCCAACGCAAAGGGCGGCGTTGACAAGCGCGTTGTCCTCAAGCTCGACCCGCGCCTGGCTCCTGTCAAGGTCGCTGTCCTGCCCCTGTCGCGTAAGGAAGAATTGACCGGCCCGGCGCAGGCGCTTGCAGAAGAACTGCGCGACCTGTGGAACATCGAGTACGACGATGCCGGCGCCGTTGGCCGTCGTTACCGTCGCCAGGACGAGATCGGCACCCCCTACTGCATCACCTACGACTTCGATTCCGTTGAGGATCACGCCGTCACCATTCGTGAGCGTGACTCGATGGAGCAGGTCCGTATCCCGCTCGACCAGGTCAAGTCCTACCTGATTGAGCGCTTGGGAGTTTGCTGAGTGACCTCGCAGTCTCACGCTAGTGGCCCAGCCTGCTTGCAGGTTGGGCCACTGCGGCTGTTTACTCCCGTCGTCTTGGCACCGATGGCAGGAGTAACGGATGCCCCCTTCCGCCGCCTGTGTCGCATGTTTGGTGAAGAGGCATTGGGTGGGCCTTCGCCCCTGACTGGCACGCCCAGCCCGGCTGCTCTTCCCGGCACTACTGAAAGCGCTCGCCCGGCCGCGGCCTCGGAAATCGGGAAAGAAAGTGGCGCGGGAGAGCAACTGACGCCCCACGTCGATGCGCCCGCGGGACTCTATGTCATGGAGATGGTGACCTCGCGAGCGCTCGTTGAGGGAAGCGCGCGCACGATGGCGATGATTCGCCCTGACCCTGCCGAACGCGTGCGCTCCGTGCAGCTGTACGGCGTGAACCCACAGGTCATGGCGCGCGCAACCCAGATCATGATCGAAGGCGAGTACGCCGATCATATCGACCTGAACTTCGGCTGTCCCGTCCCCAAAGTGACGCGCAAGGGCGGGGGAGCGGCGCTTCCGTGGAAACGGGACCTCTATACCGACCTGCTACGCGCCGTTGTCACGCAGGCGCACGTGAGCGGGGATGCGCGTGGCCGCGAGATCCCGGTGACGGTGAAGATCCGCATGGGAATTGATAGCGGGCATGAGACCGGCCTCGAGGCCGCGCAGATCGCCCAAGAACTTGGTGCGGCAGCCGTGACGATCCACGCGCGCACCCAAACCCAGCACTACGCGGGCCAAGCGCACTGGGATTACATTGCGCGCGTTAAGGAAGCCCTGAATATTCCGGTCTTCGGTAATGGTGACGTTTTCGAGGCCGCGGATGCGATCGCGATGATGCGTCAGACCGGGTGCGATGGCATTTCCGTCGGCCGAGGCGCGCAGGGGCGACCGTGGATTTTCCGCGATATCGTCGCCGCCTACCACGGGCTGCCGGCCTTCCCTTCACCGTCCCTTCGCGAGGTTGCCTCCATCATCGAAACCCATGCGCGCTGGTGCGTGGAAGAAGAAGGCGACGAAGACCGCGCGATGCGCGAAATGCGTAAGCATATCGGCTGGTACCTGCGTGGTTTCAAGGTGGGTGGGCCGCAGCGCCACGCGCTCGGGATGGTCTCTACGCTTGATGAACTGAGCGATCGCCTGGCTGATTTGGATCTCGATCAAGATTTTCCCGAGGCCGCGCGTGGGCCTCGTGGGCGCGCTGGGGGAGAGAAGACCCCGCACCTGCCCGACGGGTGGTTGGATCACCGATACTTGACGGACGCCGAGCGGGCCTCGATTCATCATGCAGAAGTTGGCTACTAAAGGACTGCTGAGTAGAGGGGACGTCATGGAGCCTGTTGTTATTGGACGCAGTGATTTGGGCGAGGCCTACGGCGTTGCACCTTCAGGTGTGGGCGCGGGATTGCTTGACCCCGCGAGTGCTATTCCTCCACGAGGCCGAGTGCTTCTGGGCGGTGGGCAGCCGGTAGTTTTCATTGTTCCTCTGATGGCGGGGAACGTGCGTGGGGTCGTTGAACAGATCGAGGCTGCTTCGGGTGAGCCACACGATATGTTCGAGTGGCGCGTGGACTACTTAGACGTTCTAACGGGGCTTTCAGGTGAAGAATTGAGTGACCAGGCCCGCGACGAGATTTCGAAGTCTGCTGCAGAGATCTTGGGTGCTTCAGATGTGCCTGTTTTAGCTACTGTTCGAACGCGTGCTCAGGGTGGAAAGGCTGAAGTTTCAACGCCGGTTTATGGCCAGATCGTTGAGCTACTGGCCGAGTGTGGAATGGATGCGGTAGATGTGGAAATGGCTCCGGCTGCGCCAGCATTGACCGAGAAGGCCCATGTCGCTGGCGCGAAGGTCATCATGTCCTTCCATGACTTCGAGGTGACTCCCGAATCGGAGATCATGCGAGAACTTCTGGAAACCATGGCAGCTTTGGGTGCAGACGTCGCAAAGCTTGCGGTTTTAGCCAATTCGGAGCGTGACGCGCTCAACGTTGAATTGGTCCAGAGGTGGGCAGCTGAGTACGTGTCGGCCCCGTCAATCGTCTTAGCGATGGGTGAGTTTGGCCGCCAGACGCGTGCGACTCAACCTGAAGACGGGGGAGTTGCCTCTTTCGTGGCCGTGAGCGGACGCGAAAGCGCGCCCGGTCAATGGGGTGCACGGGAATTGGCGGAGAGGCTCGGGCGGAGCTGAGGTTGCCTGTGGCTAGATTGCGCTTCCGTAGATTAGGTCTCCCAGCGCAAGGACGATGAAGATCCAGAAGACTTCAATGAGCCCAAGCGCTGCGGCAAGCCATGAGCGCCGATAAATTGCCCACACAAGTGTCGGAACGCCCAAGATACACACCCAGATGACGGTCGCTTTGCCGGTGATCATCGAAAAGATGACGAGCGAGGCCGCAATGACGAAGGAAATCGCAGTCCCGATGTGGGTTGTTGTCTTTGATTTCGTGGCAGGAATTGTGGACATGACGAGCCTCCATTGAGCTCGGGGAATCACGGTACTCGATAGTTTATCTATTTTTCTTGAAGACACAAGGTGTTTGGCTGAGCTCGTGATGAGCGTCTGCATAGCACGAGAACGCTGGATAGTTAGAGAGCGCGTGGGAGCTTTGATTATGACAATCGTGCGATTCGACTGATGACGATTGAAGCGGCCCCACGTGCCCAGTCGAGAAATGTTTGTTGTGTCAGGACGAGCTCACAACGAGCAGAATTGCCAAACGCACGTTTGGCGAAATGAGATCTGATTTTCTCAAGCCGTTTCGGCTCAGCTGCGAGTGCACCAATACTCTCGCCTGACAACATGATCTTGCTTGGTCCGATCAGGCAAGCCAGAGTTCCCAATGCATCAGCCAATACCATGTCTGCTTGATCAATAATTCCGCGGATCTGCTCATCATGCGTGTAACGTGACAACGCTTGATCGAGAGTTAACTCCTCGTTGAGTGTTTCCTTGATTGCTGCGCGAATTGCTGGAGTGGAGGCAACAGCTTCTACGCATCCGTTTTTCCCACACGAACAACGACGTGAGACGGGGCCGAGGGGTAGGTGCCCGAGTTCCCCGGCCACGCCGAATGCTCCCGTTAGGATTTTTCCGTTTACATATATTCCGCAGCCAATTCCTTCGCCAATTGTTACGATTGCCCATGAACTGACGTTGCGTCCAGAGCCGTATAGGCTTTCGGCGTTCGTTAATGCCCTTACGTCATTGTCGATAAAGATCGGAATCTCCAACTGTTCTGCTAGCTTGTCTGCAAGCGCGAAATCGTGAATTCCTAGTAGATGTGAGTCTCGAACGATTCCCTGCTCGTTATCAACATCGCCGGATATTGAAATCCCAATGCCATCTGGATTAATTCCCCTAGTCGAGCACTCGTGTAAGAGAAATCGGCAACATTTGACAAGATCATCGATGAGCTGTTGAGACTTCTCGCCGGATCTTTCTGTTATATGCGAGAACTGGATGCTTCCGTCGAAATTCATGCCTATTGAATAGAGCGTATCTTGAGTAACTTTTATCCCCAGAGCAAAAACGCGATCTGCAACTAAATGGATAGGCTCTAGGGGACGTCCCTTGCGCGTAGGATCAGGCTCTATATCGTTGGCAAGTTCGACGAAGTCCTCGCTTAACAACGGGCGGATGGCTTTCGTGACCGCGGCTTGGGAGAGCCCGAGTGTCTGTGCAATTTCGACACGAGCCATCGGTCCTCGGGTTAATAGAGCGTGGAAAATCGATATCGACGCGGGAGAAGTTACCGGAATAAGCGGAATATCAGGCATGTCATGTTCATCCCTTCAGACCGGAGCTGGCGATTCCTTCGAAGAATTGTTTCTGGAGGAGGATAAAAATAGCGATTAACGGAAGTGAAGCAAGAAGGGAACCCGCCATAAGCGTCGGATAGTCTGTTCCGTGTTGTCCTTGCAAAGTTGCTAAGCCAACTGGCAACGTCATGTTTTCGGGAGAAGAGGTAATAACCAGCGGCCAGAGTAGATCATTCCATGAATATAACGCGGTGAGCACAGTTAATGCAGCTAATGAGGGTGCGGTAAGTGGGAGCATGATTGTGAAGAAAATCCTCAGTGCGCCCGCACCGTCGAGTCGCGCAGCTTCTTCAAACTCTCTGGGAACGGAGATAAAAGCTTGCCTGAGCAAGAAAGTGCCGAACGCGGAGAATATTCCTGGAAGCGAGATCGCAGGAATAGAATCCAACAGATGGAGATCTCTAACTAGAGTAAATTGCGCGATCAGGAACAGCTGGCTCGGAGCCATGAGCATGATGAGGAATAACCCGAAAAGCAAGCTTCTACCGGGAAAACGGAATCGTGCGAATCCATACGCAGCGAGTGAACAGACTGTCACCTGACCGACGACACGCATTATTAGCGCGAGAGAAGAGACCGTCAGGAGCCTTCCTAGCGGTAAAGCACTGAAGAAATGTTCGAACCCCTCAAGATGTAGCTCGCTCGGAAAAATAACCGGTGGAACTGCACGAGATTCTGGAACACTCTTAAACGCTGTCAATACTTGCCAAATGAACGGCGTGACCATAAACAGAGAACACGTCGCAAGTACAACGTGGAGCCAGAGTTGCCTGATTCCTCTGGAAGAAGTTTTACCCATAGAACACCCATTTCCTTTGTACGCGGAATTGGATTGCAGTAATCGTCATGATGAGCAGAAGAAGAGTTATTGCAATTGCGGCGCCGTAGCCTTGATCTCCTTCGATAAACGCTTTTCGAAAAAAGAGATAGACAACGGTTTGAGATGAAGATTCGGCTGGAGAGCCTTTTCCGATCATCACATAGATCAAATCGAACATCTGGAGAGAAGAAATAACTGAAAGTACTGAGACAAGAAAGATCGAAGGACTGAGCAGGGGAAGCGTGATTGAGAAAAACTGACGTTTGGAGCCAGCGCCGTCAATTGATGCTGCTTCATAGAGCTCGGTCGGTATAGTTTTTAGTCCCGCTCCCAGAATGATGATATTGACACCAAGGCTCATCCATATTCCGACAATTGAGAGTGCATAGATCGCCGTGTGAGGATTAGCAACCCAGTTTGCTCCCTTAATTCCGAAGATCTGGAGGAACTGGTTAATTAGTCCGAATTCGCCGTTATAGAGGTATCTCCAAACCATCCCGATCGCGACTGGAAGCGTAACAACCGGAAGGAAGAATAAGACACGGTAAATTGAAGCTCCGCGGCGAACGTTATGGATCATCACTGCTATCAGTACTGCGATCGGGATCCCGATAAGAACGATTGCAGAATAAATGATCGAGTTTTGAAGTGCGCTCCAAAACTCAGGATCTCTTGAGAGTTTTGCGTACTGTGAGAGTCCTGCAGGTTTTCGATTCCCGAACGGCCCAGTTTTCGAAAGGCTGACGACAACTGTTGTTAGCAACGGCCAGATGTAAAGGGCTAACAGGCCAAGGAGAGCGGGGAGGATGAAGGCTAATCCGGTCCCGGCTTCCCTTAGGTGGCGTTTCCTTTTCTGTGTAAGGGGCCGGTGCCCTGGCGCAGCAGGGGAGTGCTGCGCCAGGGACCTAACTGAACGCTGGTTCATTCTTTTGCCAATGCGTCGTTCATTTGAGCGGCAAGCTTATCGGAAGCGTCTTTGACGCTTTCCTTGCCCTCCCATGCGGGAGCAAGATCTGTTTCTTCAAACTTGTTCCAGACTGCAGTATTTGCAGAGACTGGGTAGACCACTGAATCAGGGATCTGATCGAGGAATGCTTGGAGGTTGAACTCGGGCATTGAAGATACCCATGCCTGCTGGGTGTTTTCGTATGCGGGGATCACAGCTCCGGTGCTTGCTTGAATCTCAGCGGCTTTTTTCCCTCCAAGGAAGACGAGGAACTTCTTCAGCTCTTCGGGGTGCTTTGATTTCGAGTAGCCAACGTTCTGAATGCCATTAATAACAGTGGCTCGTTTCTCTCCCTTTGGCAAAATCGTTACATTTACCTTGGAACGGAGTGCTGAGTTTTCGTAGAAACGTTGGGCGTAGAACGACCCGCCGTAGTACATGGCTACTTTCCCATTTTCAAACTGGGCGACAGCTTCTGTGTCTGCAAACTGCTCTAGGCTTGGCGATTGTCCCTTCTGGACAAAGTCGACCCAATACTGGAGTCCTGCTTGAGTCTTCGGATCGGAGTAGCCCGACTTCTTTCCATCTGCGCTGATGACGGAACCGCCTGCCTGCGCAATGGTGTTGTAGAAGCCTTCTTGGCGATTGAGAGGTGCTGCAATACCGTAAATTCCCTTGCTGGAATCCGTCAGTTTTTCAGCTGCAGCTTTTACGTCCTGCCAAGTCCAATCAGCTGTTGGGTATGCAACGCCTGCATTGTCGAAGATTTCTTTGTTGTACCAAAGCCCGATCGTGTCAAAATCTTTCGGGAGTCCGTAATGCTTCCCGTTGTATGTGAACAGATCGACAAGTGGCTGCGGGTAGGCTTTGTAGTCGACGCCAGCTTTTTGGATTGCATCGTCGAGCTCTAAAAGCTGATCGTTTGCAGCGTAGACCTGGAAACGATCTCCAAGCATCCAGAATGCATCGGGCGCGGTTCCTCCCTGTGCGCCGACCTGGAGCTTAGTCCAGTAGTCTGTCCAGGGATCAACCTGGAGTTGGACCTTGATATTGGGATTCTCTTTTTCGAACTCATCAACGAGTTTCTGCATGGTGTCTTGTTGTGACCAGACGCCGTATGTCAAAGTAACCGTCGCATCTTTGCTTTCGGTTGATTGAGATCCACCACTCTGGGAGCAGGCTCCCAGAGTGAGTACTGCGGTAAGGGTGAGAGCGACCGCGGATGCAGGGTGTTTCATCGCTCAATTCCTTTCTTGAGGTGTTGTGTGGTGAGCATGGGTTGACCTAATCAATTTCGGGTTAACCCAATCAATGTGTGCTTCTCGATCAGAATTCTGTCGTGTTTCGAGGCGGAGAATTTTTCCGCACAGATTCGAAAGAGAAATATCGAGTAGTTCTTTCGACTCGATATCTTTGTGGAACAACGGCTTTCCATCCACACTGATGTGGATTTGTGCCGATGTATTTGGTGTTTCGTCATCAATGCCAACCAGGCAGGTGAATGTGAATTCGTCCTGGCTTAGTGCGATTTCAACGAACGCGCGATCGCTAACGCCCAAACCGCAAGAGTATGGAACGTTGTTGATTGTTAGTGGTGATCCATCGTTTGGATCGCCTCCGCCATTGGACTGATCCCTTTCAACAGGTCCGTTTGAGTTGGCGCACGCAAAGAATGTCGTCTTGTGAAGATTTGTGAGGCTGCCGTGTGGGAGAAGGACCTTGATGTGTCGGATTCTTCTTTCCGTTAAGTGCTTCCCCTGAATAAAAGTCATGGTGCTTACATCACCTGGAATTCCGTTTTCAGGCGCTTGGAGGGTCACCTCTGTTTCTGATCGTGCAGTGATCTCCCAGCCGGGAGCGGGCCGACAGATTTCTTCGGGAGCACAGGGAAGTGTAACTTTCCCGCTGCAATCTGCTTGTTCTAGGCCGGGACGCACTGAAACGGGACTTAAAGGATGGGAGGCCTTGCATGGAATGCTGCGCGGGCTATCACTTTCAAGGTCTATAACGATGATGAAACCGCCGTGTCTTGGAACATCGATAAAGGTATCTTCATGGATTGGGAAGAGGGGCTCGAGGACTAACGATGGATTCCCTTGGTCTACTGAGGGGACAGAATCACGTACCAAGGTTGACTCTGCAGTACGCAAGTCGCGATCTATTTCGATGATTTTCGAGAGATTTAGGGGGACGCGTGAATCATTTTGACCGTTGATGCAAGCGACAAACCACTTAGAGCCAGTACGACGCGCGATGAGAGCGTATGAGTCAGGCGTCCCACCCAAAAGCTTGGTCTCATCCCAAGTGTCTGGAAGACTCTTCAATAATTCTTGTGCAACTGGGTAGGAGCGGTAAGAATCTGGGGAATCGGCGAAGTGCGTGATACCGCATTCAAAAGCGATCGAGAGTGCAAGTTCATGGGCATTGCTGGTTGTGCGCTTAGGGGCACTGAAAGTCACTGGCGTGTAGTCCATTGATCCTATGACGTTGCGAGTGAAAACCTGGCAAACGTTGTGGAGTGAACTGAGCGGCTCCTTATAGAAAACGTAGTATTCTGCCCCGCGAATTGCCTCGTATCCGATCACCTGAGGATAAGTGCGTGCCCATCCTCGCGGAATTACACTCCCGTGAAAGTTGACCATCAGTCCTAAACGAGCGGTTTCAGACAAAATTGACTCATACCATTGATAGCGCTCGCGGCTCTCGGACTCCATGAAATCGATTTTTACTCCGCAGACTCCCCACGAATGCCAGAGGGCAAGCTTCTTTATATTCTCGGGGCCGTCAAGGTCATTCCACGCACTCCATAAGTGAATGCATACATTTCGTTGAGAAGCGTATGCGACGAGCTCCGGAACCCAGGCCGCATCCCAGCCGCAATCGACAAGAACATGATGCCACCCTTGCTCGTAAGCAAAGTCGACGAAACTTTTCTGGGTTTCAAGGTATGCCCCGGAGTATTGGCTTGACCACCAAGACCATGCCGCGTGGCCGGGTAAAACGTACGAGATTGGGTCCGGCTCGGTGGCCTTTGTAATGTGCGCGCGAGCTAAATCGTCAATAAGTGTGGATTCAACGATTGAACTGAGCGAGCCAATGACAAATACTCGCCAAGGCGATGCGAAGCGGCTGTCGGTCAAGATTTCTTCATCGGCGAGGTCGAAAGTGAAGCAGTCGTCTGTCCATACAAGGTGTGCCCCGCAATTGCTGCCATCGATATCGGACTCGCTGATGAGGTAGTTTTCTTCTGCATCGGAGTAGATCAGTGTCGGTAAGCCGTAGGCTCCGCGCGGTAAGTCTGCAGCCGTTTCGATTATTCGTGCTTCCTCGTACCAGGTTGTGTATGGGAGGGTGCAGACCTTAGCGGCTGTGGGGCAGTGAATCTGCGTATTTTCTTTCAGAATTTTGAATGGGGTTGATGAGGGCAGGTCGTAGCGAAAGGCTAGTCCATCGGCGCATTCTCGGAGATGGAGATTCCATTCGATTCCGTTCTCTTCGAAGAATAGGCAGTGTTCCAGATGCCGAACACAACGAGTACCTGTTTTCTTGCCGAATAGAGCCGTGTACTGCTCATCAACTTCTCGCGACGTTGTTTTAATCAAAGAAGGGGTGAGACCGATAGTCCCTTTGTTTGTTGTCAGCCCGAAAGTGATCTCGGTCTGTGCGTATGCAGAATCGGGGTACAAACGTAGGAGTAGCCGAGTATCGCATGAGAGTTCCCAACGGTCAGTTTGAATTAGCCGTTGGGATTGTGTGAGGGAGCTGCTGCCCATGGTGACCTCGAAATTAACGTTGAAGCATCTTTGCTGTGTTGACACGAAAGAGTAACGGTATTAATTTACGGTGTCAAGAATGATTTTGGAGATGCGCTATGAAAGCTCAATCAGACGGATACCAGGTACATTGCATTCATTCTGATCATGTCAGTTTTGCCATCGCGTTAGCAGATGATGTTCCCCCGTACGTTGTTCACTGGGGAAGACGTATCCGCGATGATCAAGCTCAGCAGATGGCTGATACCAGTTTTGCGTCAGTGATGAATAGTTCCTTTGACCGTCCGCGCATAAGGGGATTACTGGATACCGCTTTTCAAGGAAACTCTGGAATTCCGGCAATTCGCTGGTGTACTGAAGAAGGGAAGGTTTTTCCTTTCTTCATGGAACAGATAGCAACGGATTCCAGAACGATTACGATTGTCTACCGCGCGCGTCAATCTGTCAGCAAACGCGATGATGCGAGTGAAGTGGTTGCGGAGGTTACCCAGAATTTCGAGCTACATGATTCGGGGGTTCTTTCCGTAAAATCCAGTGTTCGAAACACAAACAGGGGTGGGCAAAAGCTTTTTGTCTCCGCCCTCAGTTGTTTGCTTCCAGTACCTCACCGGGCGCAAGAGTTGGTTGATTGCAGTGGAAAATGGGCGCACGAACGCGAAGTTCAGCGTCAGCAGCTTCGGAATGGATCCTGGAGAAGGGGCGCCTTTCGTGGAAAGCCAGGTCATGATTCCCCTTACTTGACGGTACTTGGAACACGGGGATTCTCATTTAGGAGTGGTGAAGTATGGGGATGCCATATTGCTTGGAGCGGGAATTGTGAAGTTGTGGCTGAGCGCCTCCCTGAAGGGTGCGGTGTGCATTCGGCTGTCTTGGGTGGAGGAGAGCTTCTACAAGATGGAGAAATTATTCTCTCCTCCGGTGAGGAATATGAATCTCCGATGGCTCTCTTCATGTGGAGCGATCACGGACTTGATGGGCTTTCGAAGTGCGCCCACACTTACGTCCGGAGGTGGAATTCACTTGGGAAGAAACCGCGTCCCGTTTCTCTCAATACCTGGGAGGCTGTCTACTTTCAACATGACGAGGAACGACTAATCAGCCTTGCACGTTCCGCTGCTTCCATCGGCCTTGAGCGGTTTGTGCTTGATGATGGCTGGTTTCTAGGGAGGCGTGATGATCAAGCAGGACTGGGCGATTGGTTTGTTGATCCTGAAGTGTGGCCGAACGGGCTTACCAAGTTATCAAATTGTGTGCACGAACTGGGGATGGAATTTGGGCTCTGGCTCGAGCCTGAAATGGTCAATTTAGATTCTGATTTCGCCCGGCAGCATCCAGATTGGATTCTCGGCGAATTGAACACTTTAAGTTGGAGACACCAATTTGTCGTTGACTTATCGCGCGAAGAAGTGAGCTCATATCTAGAAGAACGCATTTGCGCGCTCGTCGAGGAGTATAGAGTCGACTACATCAAATGGGATCATAATCGCGACTTATTCGCTGCAATTTCGCTTCCTTCAGGTCGTGTGAGTGTTCACCAACAGACCAATGCGCTATATGAGCTCCTGCAGCGTTTACGTTCGCGCTTCCCCTCTCTTGAAATCGAGAGTTGTTCGAGCGGAGGTGGACGTATTGATCTCGGAATTCTGCGCTATGTAGATAGAGTCTGGGCGTCAGACTGTATCGACCCCCTCGAGCGAGTGCGGATTCAGCAAAACACTGAGTTGCTAGTCCCCCCGGAATTCATTGGGATGCATGTTGGCGATCGAATTGCCCATACGACCCATCGAACGACCGATCTGGCAACCAGAATGGCCGCTGCGCTTTTCGGACATGCAGGGATTGAATGGGATTTGTTATCCTGTTCGCCCGAAGAACTAGATGAACTGCGTAAATGGGTTGAAATCTACAAGTCATATCGTCATCGCTTACATTCAGGAATAACGATTAATGCTGATTTCGTCCCAGAGGGATGCATCTTACGAGGAATAGTTGCAGAGGACTCTGGATGGAGTCTGTTTGCTTTTGCTCGTCTCCAGACAAGTAGCGAAGGATACACGCCACGAGTTACTTTTCCGGGGTTAGCTCCAGACCGTTGTTATCGGATTCGCGCGCTCGGCGGCAGTTTTAGTCCCTCTCTGCACCAAATCAGTGGGCCGAGATGGTTGGACGAGGATAGTCGAGACCCTCTTGTCTTCGACGGTGAGTTACTGGTCTCTGAAGGACTCCCACTCCCATACCTGAACCCTGGGCAGATCCTGCTTATAGAACTCGAATCTCTTTCTCAATCACACAAGTAAAACAATAGGGGGTGGGGCAGCCCCGAAAGGAACTGCCCCACCCCCTCACAAAAAGATCAGTTGAGATCCTTGGTTGCTGCGCGCAGCATCCAGGCCTGCTTCTCCAGGCCGGTTGCAATGCCGGTCAGCAGGTCGTTGGACAGGTGATCGTGCTCGTCCACCGGATCCAGGGTTGCCTTGATGCGCTCGGCAACGCCCAGCAGGCGCTCCTCGTACTGACGAGCGGTCTTATCGGTGGGCAGGAAGCCGGGCTCCATCGGGTCAACCAGCGAGGTTGCTGCGACGGTCGCTGCGCGGCCATCGGGGGCAACTTCAATTGCTGCCATGCGCTCGGCGACATCATCAGCAGCAAGGCGAACCTCGTCGATGATTTCATCCAGGTGCAGGTGGAGCGAACGGAAGCCGGGGCCTTCGATGTTCCAGTGTGCCTGCTTGCCCTGAAGTGACAGATCGGTCAAATCAACGAGAGCCTGCTGAAGAGCTGCTGCAACAACGGGGTGTGCCTGAGTCATATTGTTCTCCTAAAACCTATCTGTAGATGCGCCCATGAGGGACGCGCCATTGCCATCACTTCTGACAACTCCATTTTTGTCGATTTCATTCCCTTTCGCATCGTAAGGTGAAAAATCCGACAGGGGTTGTGACAGGTCGTCGATAAAGTGTCGAGAAATGCCCGAAATCTCTGAATCTATTTGAAAAGCGTTCCCAGAATCGAACGAGTGAGTGAACGAGCAGCGGTCGTTCCCACGGTCTTCACCGTGGACTCGATCACGCGTTGCGTTGCCCGCTGACGGCGCTCTTCGGCCTTCTCAGCCTCGCGCTGACGACGCAAGGCTTCCTTTTCCAACTCGCGCTGACGGCGCTCTTCAGCCTTTTCAACCTCACGCTGCAGGCGCTCGAGTTCCTTCTGGCGCGCAGCTTCTTCCTTCGCCGCCTGTTTTTCAGCTTCTTTACGAGCCTTGGCCTCGTCAAGCGCACGCTGGGCTTCAGCGGCTGCCTGCTCGGCGGCCTGAGCTGCTGCGGCAAGTCGCGCTTCCATTAGCTCAAACGCCGACTCATTGTCGACGGCATCGCGGTAGCGCGCGAGCAAGGGGGACGAGCTCACGATCGAGGACACGACCGAGGCCTCGGCCGGTCCCATGACCGCGGCGGGCGCATCCAGCATGGTGGGCGCGACCGGGGTCGGGCGGCCTTTCTCATCCAAAACCGTCACAACAGCCTGACCGGTGCCCAGAGAAGTTAGGACTTCAGCCAAATCCAGGGGCGAGGTTGGGAAAGTAGACACTGCCTTCTTGAGGTTCGCTGCATCATTCGGGGTGTGTGCGCGCAGTGCGTGCTGAACGCGCGAGCCAAGCTGAGCAAGAACCTCGTCGGGGACGTCGGTGGGGGACTGTGTCACAAAGACAATGCCCACGCCCTTGGAACGGATCAGACGAACCGTCTGTACAACCGCCTGCAGGAACTGCTTGGAAGCGTCGGTGAAGAGCAGGTGGGCCTCGTCGAAGAAGAAGACCAACTTGGGCTTATCCGGATTGCCCACCTCGGGCAGCGTCTGGAAAAGCTCAGCCAAAAGCCACATGAGGAAGGTCGAGAACAATGCGCCCTGGCTGCCCAAGTCGGGCAACTCAAGGGAGGAAATGACGCCGCGACCATCCGTGGATACGCGCATAAGGTCGGAAATATCAAAGGCGGGTTCACCGAAGAAAACATCGCCGCCCGAGGCCTCCAAAGCAGCCAGTTCACGCAAAATCACGCCAGCGGTCGCCGGAGAAACCCCGCCGATTCCCTTGAGTTCTTCCTTGCCTTCGTCGTTATTCGTCAGGTAGTCGATGACGGCGCGCAGGTCTTTCAAATCAATGAGCGCAAGGTTTTGGCTATCGGCCCAGTGGAAGATCAACTGCAGCGCTGAGGACTGTGTATCGTTCAATCCCAGCACGCGCGAGAGCAAGAGTGGCCCGAACTCAGTGATGGTGGTGCGGATCGGAACGCCTTCACCGCGTCCGCCCAGAGTGAGCAGTTCCGTGGGGAAGGCCTTTCCTTCCCAGTTCTGTCCGATGCTTGCGCAACGAGCAAGGAGTTTTTCGGAAGAGCTTCCCGCCTGTGCTAGACCCGTCAGGTCTCCCTTGATATCGGTGACAAAAACGGGGACACCGGCCTCGGAGAGGCGTTCTGCCATGAGCTGGAGGGTACGCGTCTTACCCGTACCTGTTGCACCCGCAACCAGGCAGTGACGGTTCATCAAGCCCAGGGGAATCCCCACGGGCGCGCCGGGAACCGGGGTATCGCCATCCAAGAAAGCTCCCAGTCGCATCGAAGGCGCGGTGAAGGAGTATCCCGCGCGGACCTGCTCCGCGTATCCTTGCAGTTCCCCTTCGCTTGCCGAGGCCTCGGCAGGGGTAGTGGGTGCGCTTTCCATAGGCACTGCAGGAGTTTCAACGGGAGCCGCCTGCTGGGTTGCTGCCTCGGTTGCAGTGGCTTGGGGGGCGGCCTTGCTCTGGTTGCCCTGACTAGCCTGCGTGGCAAGAGCAGCATCGAGTGCGGCCTGTGCGGCTTGTGCCTTAGCGGCAGCAGCTTCGGCGGCGGCCTGTGCGGCCTCGGCCTTCAGGCGAGCAATTTCAGCGGAATCAGTCATGGTTCGTCCTCGCAGTGTTATGGGGAGAAAACTTAGGCATTCCAGTGTGCGCGCAAGGCATCGCACACTGCGTTATAGGTCGAGTGATCGACGGTTGCACCTTCGCGGCGAACATCTGCTGGGTCGACGAGGAGGAGGCGGTCCAAGCGCACCTGGCTGGGACGTCCCTGCGAATCCCACGCGCCGGTGCCGATGGGGAACCAATAGCGTCCCCAATGTGCCTCTTGCTCGGCGTCCTTGCGGTGGTCCTTCGAGGTAAGTTGAGCGACGACAAGGCCTTGAGATACTCGCGCAAGGACAACGACGGGACGATCCTTGCCTTGGCTGGGGTCATCTTCGTAGGAGACCCAGGTCCACACGACTTCACCCGGATCCGCGTCACCATCGGGATTGGGAGCGTATTGGAAAGGTGGCAAGCCGAGCGTGCGCACGTCCCAGACCTTGTTTTCTTTTCCCGCGGCCGTGCGAGCCTTGGGTGAATGAGCATGAGTTCCTGCGCTGCGGGAAGAAGATGAGCGCTTGCGGCGCTTCGATGAGCGCATTTCGTCTTGGACGCTCTGGCCGGCGGCCTGGATAAAGATCGCGAGAAGTCGCTTAATGAAGTCCACGTGGTCTCCAGGTGTGATGGAACAGTGATTTAAGTGTACGGGCAGTTCAATGCTTATTCCGTGGCAAACGCGCGCGGGTGAATGCGTGCGGTTTCGAACCAGGCGCACTGGCCAGGGGCTAGTGGAGTATCAGACGCAAAGGAAGTTGGCAGAACTCCCGTTGACACCAACGGACGGTGTTCGGAAGGAACCATAACGGTGGTATCTGATGTGTTGAAAACAACCAAAACCTGAGCACTCATATGAACCAAGCAATCCGGACCAGCCCAGGGCAGGCCTCGTACATGGGCAAGAGAACCCGTTCCCATCCCGTGCTCTTCGCGCGTACGCAAAGCTTGCTGGACCATCAACACAAAGGGACTAGAAATGGCGTCTTTTGACGGCGAATCGAAATAAGTAGCTCCCGGAAGGGCCAGGGCGAAAAGAGCGCGTGCACGATGAATCTCACTCTCATCGTAGGGAAGCGCAGGCCAAGCGGCCACGTGCCCCACAGGGTCGCGGTTGGCGAAAGTATTCGCGATAGCATCGCTCAGCTGCGGGTTCTTCCACTCGATGTCGAGAAGAGTGTCATTACGCAGGTGATGGAACCAGGATTCTTGAAGAATCTCTTGCAAATCCGAGTCGTCCATGTGGGGCAAACTTGAAGTCAGAATAGGCAAGGTATCAGTGTTGGCCACCTCGGCCATGACCACGCGCAAGAGATGCATGAACTCTCGGCGCTCAGGTGAATCCGGCCCATAGTGCATGAACGGCAGAGTCCCAAGGTCGATCCCGTCGACGCCTGCATCTACGCATGCTCGCACGCGGCCAAGCAGAGTCGTCACCGTCTCATCGGCGGAGTAAGGACCGTTGAAATCGCGCGTATCCCAGTCAGCTGAACCAGGAAGATGGACGATGATCTTGACACCGACCCTGTGAAAACGCTTGACCAGCGAAATAAGTTCTGGATTGACGCCCCAGATCATTTGGGGAATCGGAGAAAGCAGGAGGGCATCAACGCCCCCTTGAGCAAAGCGGATTGCCTCTTCGCTGAGTTGTTGCGCAAGATCGTGGTCAACACGACGGGGAATGCGGCAAATGGCCGGCGAATGCCACCACGGATGAGTACCTTTCCGGGCAGCATGGACGAGGGTAGTCACCACCTGCGTTCCGTTCGTTGAATGCACAACACCATCTTATGCAATAAAAGCCTTCAACAAGCAGTTAGGCTTATCATGTGAACACTTCCCCTGCCTACGTGCCCAACGATTGCGAGCGTTTCGTCCCAGAGACAGCGAAATCCAGATCGCGCACGGATTTCGAACGCGACCGTGCGCGAGTACTCCATTCGTCGGCTTTGCGGCGTCTTGGGGAGAAAACACAGGTTCTGGGGCCCACATCGGATGATTTTGTCCGAACCCGCCTCACTCACTCTCTCGAAGTCGCCCAAGTCGGGCGCGAATTAGGCAAAGAACTGGGAGCGGATCCCGATGTGGTGGACGCAGCCTGTCTTTCCCACGATTTGGGCCACCCGCCCTTTGGGCACAACGGGGAGCTCGCACTCAACGAGTTGGCACGCGAGATCGGCGGCTTTGAAGGAAACGCGCAAACCTTGCGAATCGTCGCGCGTCTGGAACCCAAAGTTATTGGCCAAGATGGCCCGGCGGGCCTGAACCTGACGCGTGCCACCTTGGATGCGATCTGCAAATACCCGTGGGCGCGGGGTGAAGGCCCAGACCCGGTGAAGTCTCAACGGAAATTCTCCGTCTACGAGGACGACCGCCCGACTTTTAACTGGATGCGTCAAGGGATTCCCGCAGGTAAGCGCTGCCTCGAAGCCCAAATCATGGACCTTTCTGACGACATCGCATACTCGGTTCATGACATGGAAGACGCTGTTGCAACGGGGAAGATGGACCTTGAACGCCTACGCAGCGATTCCCATACCCAAGGGGTCATTGAATCCACCATGAAGTGGTATGGCACATCGATTTGCGAAGACGATCTCTACCGCGCTTTCGAGCGTTTAGTGACCATGCCCGAATGGATGGCGTCTTTCAGTGGCTCCTACGCTGATTTGGCTGCGCTGAAGGACTTGACTAGCGAGCTGATTGGCCGTTTCTCCAACGCAACGGTTTCGGCGACCCGCGAGGTCGCAGGAGACCAGCCCCTAGGGCGCTACCTCGCCGAGCTCGTCGTCCCGGCCAATACTCGCGCGGAAATCCAAGTCCTCAAGGGCATGGCGGTCCACTACGTCATGAGTCCGCGCGAAAGCGAACCCGTTTACTATCAGCAGCGCACGCTCCTCAACGACCTGGTTGATGCTCTTGTCAACGCCGGTCCCGAATATCTCGAGCCGCCTTTTGCCGCTCAATGGCGCTCAACTACGGACGAAGGGCAGCGCCTACGTGTCGTCATCGACCAAGTCGCCTCGTTGACCGATATCTCCGCATCGCGCTGGCACGCGCGCATGTGCGGCATGCTCTCCTCGCAGTTGTGAGAAAGCGGATCGGGGTGGCCGACGCCATCCACATCTTTCTGCTAGAAAAGTGTCCACTCGCTAAACTGAACTCATGGCCGGCCTGATTCTCAAAGAAGACATCGCCGCCGTACGTGATGCTTCGCGCATTGAAGAAATCGTCGGCGAGCGAGTTGCCCTGCGTCCAGCAGGTGTCGATTCTTTGAAAGGATTGTGCCCTTTCCACGACGAGCGCACCCCCTCGTTCCATGTCCGCCCCTCCCAAGGTTTTTGGCACTGCTTTGGCTGCGGTGAAGGCGGGGATGTCATCAGTTTCGTCCAAAAAGTCGATTCTCTTTCCTTCACCGAGGCCGTGGAAGCCCTTGCCCTCAAGGCCGGAATTACTTTACGTTACGAGGCCGCAGGAAGCGGGACCCTTCGCCGCGAGGAACCCGGTCGCCGCCAGCGTCTTCTTGACGCACACCGCGTCGCTGAAGAGTTCTACCAGGCGCAGCTCTCTTCCCCAGAAGCTCACGAAGGACGTCGTTTCCTTGGCAGGAGAGGCTTCGATGAGGCGACCTGTCGTCACTTCGGAATCGGCTATTCTCCCAGTTCGTGGGATGCGCTCACCCGGCACTTGCGCTCCAAGGGATTTACCGATCAAGAAATTGAGATTGCGGGCCTTGCAACTCGCGGAAACCGCGGCCTCTACGATCGTTTCCGCGGCAGGCTCATGTGGCCAATCCGCGATATTACGGGAGCGACGATTGGATTTGGCGCCAGGCGTTTGAACGACGACGACAAAGATTCTCCGAAGTACCTCAACACCCCGGAAACCCCGATTTATCACAAGTCCCAAGTCCTCTACGGCCTCGATCTTGCGAAGAAAGAAATTACACGAAACCGTAAGGTCGTTATCGTCGAAGGCTACACGGACGTCATGGCTGCCCACGCCGCCGGTGTCGGCTACGCGGTCGCAAGTTGCGGTACCGCTTTTGGTGAAGACCACGTCAAAATCGTCCGCCGGCTTTTGGGAGACAGTGCGGACAGTGCCGCTGGGGTTGTCCTCAGCAATGGGAAAACCCACGGTGGAGAAGTGATCTTCACCTTCGATGGCGACGCGGCAGGACAAAAAGCCGCCCTTCGCGCCTTCGAAATGGACCAGAACTTCGCAGCCCAGACCTTCGTCGCGGTTGAACCCAATGGCATGGACCCCTGTGAACTCCGCATGGCTCAAGGAGAGCGCGCCGTTGTGGAATTGGTGAACTCTCGGACGCCACTTTTTGAGTTCGTGATCCGTTCCGTTCTGCGTCAACTTGATTTGCGCACCGCAGAAGGGCGCGTGAAAGCTTTGCGTGCGGCGGCTCCCGTCGTCGCTCGCATCCGCGACCACGCGCTCCAACGCGAGTACACGCGTTCGCTTGCGGGGTGGATCGGCATGGATATTTCCGAGGTCTCGCGTGCGGTTCGTTCAAGCGCGCACTCGCGCCCGGCCTCGTACGCGGGAAGGGGAGCACCCGCGGAAACTCCGCAGCCTGCCCCAGTGAGGCGAGGCCCCGAGGACCCGGTTTCTCGCATCGAGCGGCAAGCCCTCGAAGCACTCATTCAATACCCCATGTACGTGGTGGGATCGGGCTTCGAAGAGCTCGGGGGAGAGGCGTTTTCTGTTCCTTCCTACCGCGCAGTTCACGACGCGATCCGAGCCGCAGGTGGGCTTGATGCTTTCGTCAAACTTCTTCGTCAGGCTGAAGAACATTTCGGTAAAGGGGAGAAAGCCGTGCAAGCCGCGACTCGGGCCTTCGTCGACGATGTTCGCGCGCTCATGATCCCCGAAGTCGCAGCCGTGTTGGTGGAATTAGCGGTTGCTCCGCTCCCTCAAGACCGTGAGGAGCAGCTTCGCGCGTACTGCAGGGGAGCGATGGGCGCGATGGTCCGCCTCGATGTGACAAGGCGATTAGCGGATGCGAATGCGAACCTTCAACGCCTGAGCGAAGACGATCCCCAATACACTCAGGCTTTCCGAGAGCTGATGCGCCTCGAAGAAGTACGTCAGCGCTTCACCGAGCGCGCACAGTAGCTTGTGGGCTACTCCAAACCGACGCTTTCGCGCAGCTGCTTTTCAAGGGAATGAGCAAGCTCCATCGCCTCGTCATCAAGCCTTCCGCGTGCTGCAAGAACAGAAAACAACTCTCCATCCTCGCGCTTGCGGATCTGCGCGGTAATCACCGCACCATTTGGGGCTTTTATGCTGCGAACCAGAACCTGAGTGCGATTGACCTTCTCGCTGATGTCTTCCATAAAAGGGCGCATGGGAGTGTGCGAGGAACGAACAACTAAAGGGGAGCGGGCCGGATCAACCCAATTCACGCTCAACTCCTGTTTTTCACCTTCCCAGCGGGCACTCTGAACCTCGTACCACATCGCCGAATCAGCGACTTCACCTTCGCGGATCATGATCAAGGCATAGCGTCCCGAAACGAGGATTGCCCCGTCATCGAGCTCAATATGGAGCGCATCCGCGTCCCCGCGGGGAAGTAGATCACGATAATCGGCAAGTCCTGAACTCATTGAAGAGTCACCACCGCTGGGAAAGCAACAGTCGGAGCACCAGCCCAGAGACGAAGGTCGTCAAGGGCCGCTTGAACGCCAAAAAGACGAACATCTTGAGAGTCGGACTGGAGCAGATTGACATCGGCGCGAAGACTCGCCTGGGCAAGATCAGAAGGCGAGGTGTTTGTAAGAGAACAACGCAATTGGCGCGAATCCTTGCTTCCTCGTTCCAAAGAACGCGAGGCGCGATCAAGGAGAGCGTTCTCAATGGTTTCAGCCTCGTAGAAGTCAGTGGTGTGGACCGCAGACTTCGGCAGGGTCTGTGCGATGCAGTCCCAGCTCGCGGTGGAAGCTGCGGCCTCGTCGGAAGAAGAAAAAGCGGAAGTTGTTTGCGAGGGCTGGGGGAGAGTGAGGTCAGAGGAAGCTCCCTGACGGACGAGCCAATTGGGGGTGGCGCCTGTGGCCTGGGTGAATCGTTGGGCAAGAGCATCAACGCCTTGATCACCCGCGTCAATGTCAATTGCGTATGCCTGGGCCAATTGCACTGCCGAGGCGTAGCGTCCCAGTGCGACTGCGCTCAGTTGGCGTGATTGCTCAGGAGAGGAAGTCGTGGGGTTGCTGGCTGCGCGCAGGTCCCGGCGAGCCGAGATCACGAGCCACGAGACGAATTCTTCGATCGTGTAGGGGGCCTCGGCAACCTCTTCGGGCTGGGGAAGATCCGCAGAATTCTCTTGGTCCTTCCACGGATCCCACACTCCTCCGAGGAAATCCAAGCGCTGCTGCGAACTTTGCGCAAGGGCCTCGAGAGAAGACACACAGGAGGAGCACTCGCTTGCAAGGGCGGCGAGGGAATGCGCGCGCTGGGCTGCTGCGGCCTCGGTCCTTGCCGAAGCATCACGGGAAAGAGCGAAACCGGTCAGTGCGGGCAAGTGCGTAGCGGAAGATTCCAGGTGGATTCCGCATGCCCCCAAGGACATGCTGAGGGCAGCAATACACGCAGTGAAGAGTTTCGGGTGTTTCACAACAACATCATCCCATGGTCAAAAGACGAGTACGATTGCCTAGAATACCGTGTCGCGTGAAGGAGTGAAGGTGGCACCCACACAGATTGAAGAACAGGTCCGTGCGCTGGTCGAAGGTATCGTCACCCAAGCGGGTGCACAGCTTGACGCGGTAACGATCCTCAAACAAAACGGGGATTTGGTGTGTCGTATCACCGTTGAAGAACCCCTTGGTGCGGAGCGTCTGTCTTCTGATGCTCTTGCCGAAATTTCGCGGGCAATCTCCAAAGCCATGGATTCAGCGGACCCGATCTCGGATGCCTACATGCTGGAAGTGTCTACTCCCGGACTTGAACGAGAGCTGAAGAAGCCTGAACACTGGATGCGTCAGATTGGCGGACTTGTCAGCGTGAAATTGCGCAACGGTGACAAGGTCGTGGGACGAGTCAGCCAGGCGGACGAGAAAAGCGCTACTGTAGATACCGGCGCTGAAAGCCACACAATTGCATATGACGAGATCAAGAAGGCGCGTTCGCGCGTCGACTTCGGCTCGTGGGAATGAGGGACGCTATGGAAATCGATATGACCGCCCTGCGGATGGTCGAACACGAAAAGGGGGTATCGCTCGATACCCTGGTTGACGCCATCGAAGAAGCGCTGCTCAAGGCCTACCACAACATCCCCGGTGCGATTTCAAAGGCTCGCATCGAAATTGATAAGCGCACCGGCCGCGTCACCGTGATGGCCACCGAAGAAGACGACGATGGCAACCCCATCGGAGAATTTGACGATACCCCGAAGAACTTTGGCCGCATCGCCCAGTCCACTGCGCGTTCGGTCATTATGCAGCGCCTGCGTGACGCCGACGATCAACGCGTCCTGGGTGACTTTGCTGGCAAGACCGGCCAGATTGTTACCGGCGTCGTTCAGCAGTCCCGTGACTCGCGTATGACGATCGTGAAGTTGGCTGATGATTTCGAGGCCGTTCTTCCCGATTCAGAAAAGGTTCCCGGCGAGGACTACTCCCACGGTACCCGCCTGCGTGCGCTCATCGTTTCCGTCGAGCGCACTGACCGCGGTGCTCGCATCACCTTGTCGCGTACCCACCCCGGCCTCGTCAAGGGTCTTTTTGAGCGCGAGGTTCCCGAAATTCAAGAGGGACTGGTCCGCATTAAGGCAATCGCCCGCGAAGCTGGACACCGCTCGAAGATCGCTGTTTTGGCAACCCGCGAGGGTGTCAACGCCAAGGGCGCCTGCATTGGCCCCATGGGTTCGCGTGTGCGTGCAGTCATGAACGAACTGGGTGGAGAAAAGATCGACATCGTCGACTGGTCAGAAGACCCGGCGCGTTTCGTCGCTAACTCTTTGTCTCCGGCTCGCGTGTCCCGCGTGGTTGTTCACTCTGTTGAACAGCGCACTGCCACCGCGATTGTCCCTGACTTCCAGCTCTCGCTGGCAATCGGTAAGGAAGGCCAGAACGCACGCCTCGCCGCGCGTCTGACGGACTTCCATATCGACATTCACTCGGACACCGAAAACGGTGAAGAAGCACTGGCGTCGCGTTCGTCCACTCCTGATGACGTGATCAGTCGCTCACAATCCGATGACTTGGATGAGGACTGAACCAGCTAAGCTTGAAGGCGTGTCTCAATCCACCTCTATGCTTCGCACCTGTGTGGGTTGTGGGATACGCGCGCAACGCTCGGAGTTAATCCGTGTCGTTGCCTCGACCGACGGACATCTCCACGTTGATGACCGTCGTCAACTTCCCGGTCGGGGAGCGTGGTTTCATCCCGAAACTCGCTGCCTGGACCTTGCCCGCACCAGGCGGGCGATAGGGCGTTCACTGCGCAGGACGGTCGACATGACCGACCAGCAGTGGAAGGCCTTGGGGGAGGCCATTCTGTCAGCGGCGCACAGGGCGCCGGACAACGAGTAGCGAAAGCGGGTTGAAAGCCCATGGGCACCCGATGAGTACCCAGCGATGAGCTGCCTGCAATATCAGTGATACGTCTCCGTTTCGGGGACGTTCCCGAACAAGGAGAAAAGTGGCAAAACTGCGTGTCCACGAGCTCGCGAAAGAGCTCGGAATCCCCAGCAAGGAATTGCTGGCCTACCTACGAGACAAGGGCGAATACGTCAAGGCTTCGTCCTCCGCACTTGAACCCCCTGTCGCGCGTGACGCGCGTGAACATTTCGAAAAGCTCTCCGGATCAACCGCATCGGGTGATGCCGCCAAGAGCACGTCCAAGAAGCCCGCTGCCCCCAAGCCTCGCGCGAAGGCCAGCGCTGAGAAGCCGGCAGAGTCCGCTCAGGCTTCAGTGAAGGACGAAACCCCCACTCCCGAGGCCCCCAAGCCCGCCTCGCGCAAGCCGGCGCCTCGCGCACCTAAGGCTGAGGCTCCGAAGGGCGAAGCAGCCGAAAGCGCGAAGGAAACTCGCGCGCCCAAGCCGGGTGCTCGCCCTGCAAGTGATACTCACGCCGCTGCCCCCAAGCCGGGTGCAGCTCCCAAGCCGGGCGCGCCTCGTGCACCCCGTCCCGCAGGCGGCGCAGCACCTAAGCCGGGTGCGCCTCGCCCCGGAGCACCTCGTCCCGGCGGTCCGCGCCCCGGAAACAACCCCTACGCATCCAGCCAGGGCATGCCTCGTCCCGGTGGTAGCCAGGGTGGCCGCGGGGGAGCACGTCCCGCTCGCGGCGGTGCTCAGGGTGGCGAACGTCCCCCGCGTCCTGCAGGCGCACAGGGCGGGCGGTCCGGTGGCCCTCGTCCGCAGCGAGGTGGCGCACCAACAGGTGGCGGTCCGCGTCCGAACCCGGGAATGATGCCCGGACAGGCGAATTTCGCTCGCTCGGATGGTCCCGCACCTTCTTCTGATCGTCCTCGTGGTGGCCGAGGCCGCGGTACCCGTCCCGGTGGCGGTAACGGCGGCGGTCAGGGCGCTCCCGGAGCAAATGCCGGTGGCGGTTTCGCTCCGCCTCGCGGTGGTCGCGGTGGCGGCCGCGGCGCAACGCCGGGCGCGTTCGGTCGCGGTGGCGGCAAGAGCTCGCGCGGACGTAAGTCGAAGCGCGCGAAGCGTCAAGAGTTTGAACAGCAGAACGCACCCGTCATTGGCGGCGTGTCGATTCCTCGCGGCGATGGACAGCAGATCCGCATTCGCCAGGGTGCCTCTCTTGCTGACTTCGCTGAGAAGATCAACGTTAATCCCGCAGCGCTGGTTACCGTCCTCTTCCACTTGGGAGAGATGGCAACCGCCACGCAGTCGCTGGATCAAGACACCTTCGAAGCACTGGGCGCAGAGCTCGGCTACGACGTCAAGGTTGTCTCTCCTGAAGACGAAGATCGCGAACTGCTCGAGTCCTTCGACATCGACCTCGAAGCCGAAGAACTCGACGACGCAGAGAACATGCAACCGCGTCCCCCGGTCGTCACGGTCATGGGCCACGTCGACCACGGTAAGACCAAACTGCTCGACGCGATCCGTCACACCGACGTCGTCGATTCTGAGCACGGTGGCATTACTCAGCACATCGGTGCCTACCAGGTGAAGGTCACCGCAGAGGACGGTACGCGCCGCCCGATCACCTTCATTGATACCCCCGGTCACGAGGCCTTTACCGCTATGCGTGCCCGTGGTGCGCAGGTTACCGACATCGCGATCCTCGTGGTCGCAGCCGATGACGGCGTCATGCCTCAGACCGTTGAAGCAATTAACCACGCGCAGGCCGCTGGCGTGCCGATCGTTGTTGCCGTTAACAAGGTCGATAAGGAAGAGGCGAACCCGGAGAAGATCCGCGCACAGCTCACCGAGTACGGCCTCGTTGCCGAAGAATACGGCGGCGACGTCATGTTCGTCGATATCTCGGCCAAGCAACGCAAGGGCATCCACGAGCTTCTCGAGGCCGTGCTGCTGACCGCTGATGCGGCACTGACCCTGGAAGCGAACCCGGATACGGACGCACGCGGTGTGGCCATTGAAGCGAACCTGGATAAGGGACGCGGTGCTGTGGCAACCATGCTGGTTCAGCGCGGTACCCTGCGCGTCGGCGACTCCCTTGTTGTCGGTTCCTCGCACGGCCGTGTTCGTGCGATGTTCGACGACAGCGGTAATGACGTGTCCGAGGCCGGTCCCTCGACCCCCGTTGCAGTTTTGGGCTTGACTTCGGTTCCTCGCGCTGGTGATTCCTTCTTGGTTGCCACCGATGACCGTACTGCCCGCCAGATCGCTGATAAGCGTGAGGCTGCGGAGCGTCAGGCCATGCTGGCCAAGCGCCGTAAGCGTGTCTCCCTTGAAGACTTCGATAAGGTCCTCAAGGAAGGCGAGGTTGATACCCTCAACCTGGTCATCAAGGGTGACGTTTCAGGTGCTGTTGAAGCCTTGGAAGATTCGCTGCTGCGTATCGACGTGGGCGAAGAAGTTGCTCTGCGTATCATCCACCGCGGTGTCGGTGCGATTACCCAGAACGACGTCAACCTGGCGACCGTGGACAACGCAGTCATCATTGGCTTCAACGTCCGCCCGGCAGAGCGCGTTCAGGAACTTGCCGATGCCGAGGGCGTCGAGATCAAGTACTACAACGTCATCTACTCGGCGATCGACGACATTGAAGCTGCCCTCAAGGGCATGCTCAAGCCGATCTACGAGGAGGTCCAGCTGGGCACCGCGGAGATCCGCCAGGTCTTCCGCTCTGGCAAGTTCGGCAACATCGCCGGTTCGATCGTGCGCTCCGGCACGATCAAGCGCGGCACCAAGGCTCGCCTGGTGCGCGACGGTGTCGTGGTCGCCGAGAACCTCGAGATCGCGTCCCTGCGTCGCGAGAAGGACGACGTCACCGAGGTCCGCGAGGGCTACGAGTGCGGTATCACCCTGGGCTACAAGGACATCGCCGAAGGCGACGTCATTGAGACCTGGGAGATGCGCGAGAAGGCTCGTGACTGATTCCGTGGCGTGAAGTATCGGGGTCCGGGCGTGCTCGGACCCCGATCTTCTCTCACCAAGTGTTGTGACGAGGGCGGTATCGCCTGAAAGGAGGGCGCGATGGCTGACGAGGCTCGCGTTCGAAAGGTGCAGGAGCGCATCCTGCAAACGGTCGCCTCGATGATCGGGCGCCACGTGAAGGATCCTCGCCTGGAACTGGTGACGATCACGGATGTGCGTGTGACGGGCGACCTGCAGCACGCGTCCATCTTCTACACGGTGCTCGGCGACGACGAGCAGCGTGAGAAGGCCGCGCGCGCGTTCGCTTCGGCGCAGGGTCTTTTCCGCTCCCGCGTGGGCAAGGCCCTGGGCCTGCGCCTGACCCCGACCCTGGAGTTCATCCTCGACGCGCTGCCCGAGAGCGCCGCCGCGCTTGAGGACGCCCTGGCCAAGGCCAAGGCGAAGGACGAGGCCATCGCCGCCGCGTCCGCAGGCGCCACCTACGCCGGTGACGCCGACCCCTACCGTCACGACGACGAAGAGGATGAGGCCGACGCGAAGGATTGGGCCTGACCCTCATGGCTCGTCGACCTGATAATCCTCGTCCCGGTCTGCTTGTCATCGACAAGCCGCAGGGGCTCACCAGCCACGACGTGGTCTCGCGCGTGCGACGCCTGGCCCACACCCGCAAGGTGGGGCACGGCGGCACCCTGGACCCGATGGCCACGGGAGTCCTCGTGATCGGCATCGGGAAGGCGACGAAGCTGCTCACCTGGGTGAGCGGACACTCGAAGGAATATCGGGCGACGATCCGCTTCGGCGTCGCCACCAACACGGACGACGCCGAGGGTGTCGCAACCGCGGCCGTTGGTTGCGCGTCGCTGAGCGAGGAACGCCTCGAGGCCGCGCTCGCGCCGCTGCGCGGGGACATCATGCAGGTGCCCTCGACCGTCTCGGCGATCAAGGTGAACGGCAAGCGCGCCTACGCCCTCGCCCGAGCGGGTGAGGACGTTGAATTGGCGGCGCGTCCGGTACGCATTTCTCGCCTGGAGGTCCTTCAGCCCCCGCGCCCCGCCGAGTGCATCCTCGAGGAGAGCGACGCCGACAACGCGCCCGGCTTTCAGGTGCCCTCCGGCCCCGTTCGCGTGGTCGACGTCGACGTCGTCGTCGAGTGCTCCTCGGGTACCTACGTGCGCGCCCTCGCGCGTGACGCGGGCGAGGCTCTCGGTGTGGGTGCTCACCTGACCGCGCTGCGCCGCACGCGGGTTGGTGACGTTCCCCTGGAGACGGCGATGACGCTCGAGGAACTGAGTGCCGCCGTCGAGTCAGCCACCCCGGAAGGAGAGCCGGACGCGGAACCTGTCCTGCCCCTCGTCCCCCTGGGCGAGGCGGCGCGCACCATGTTCCCCTCCCTGCTCATGACTGAGGCTGAGGCCGGAGCATTCGCCCACGGCCAGGCCCCCAGGCGCTCGCGTGGCGAGCTGGCCCGGTGGGCGACCGAGGTGGGCTACCACCCGGACAACGGGTCCGAGGATGAGGCCCCACCGATCACCGCCGTCGCGCCCGACGGCACCGTCCTGGGCCTGCTTCGCATCGACGGGACTCGCCTGCGCACCGTCCTGGTTTTCTAGAAAGAGACTCATGAACGTTTGGTATTCCCTCTCTGACATTCCCGGCAACGAGGCCAGTGTCGTCACCATCGGTAACTTCGACGGCATGCACAACGGGCACAAGAAGGTCGTCTCCACCTGCATCGAGCGAGCCCACAAGCTCGGCGTCGACGCCGTGGCCATCACCTTCGACCCTCACCCCATCCAGGTACACAAGCCCGAGGTGGGCCTCCAGCTGATCTCCCCGCTGCGCGACCGCCTGGACGCGATGGCTGCCGCTGGCCTGGACGCCACCCTCGTCGCCCACTACGACGCCAGTGTCTACAGCCTCGAGGCCGAGGAATTCGTCTACGAGTACCTGGTGGAGCGATGCGGCGCGCGCGAGGTCGTCGTCGGCGAAGACTTCCGCTTCGGGCGCGGCAATGCGGGCACGATCGACACGCTGCGCGAGCTGGGGAGCCGCTACGGTTTCGGCGTCATCACCGTCACCGACATTGAGGCTCCCGAGGGACGCCGCTGGTCCTCGTCCTGGGTGCGCGAGCTCCTGGCAGCCGGCGACGTCGCAGGCGCAGCCCGCGTCCTCGGCCATCTCCACCGCATCCGCGGCACCGTCTGCCACGGCTTCAAGCGCGGACGCACCCTCGGATTCCCGACCGCAAACCTGTCCGAGGACGTCGAAGGCGTCATCCCCGCCGACGGCGTGTACGCCGGCTGGGTCGTGCGAGCCGTGCCCGGCACCAAATCCGCCGAGTTCCTCCCCGCCGCTATCTCCGTGGGCACGAATCCCCAGTTCAACGGAGAACAACGCACCGTCGAAGCTCACGTCCTGGGCCGCTCGGACCTCAACCTGTACGGTGAACGTATCGCGGTCACCTTCGTGTCGCGCATCCGCCCCATGCTCTCCTTCGACTCCCTCGACGAACTGCTCACCCAGATGGACGATGACCTGCGCCAGACGGCCTCCGTCCTTGGCATTGGCGTCGCTGGGCGCGTCGACCCGGACTCCGTCACCGCCCGCTAGGTGCCACCTCCCGGATCCCGGCCTCGGCGCCGGCCGACGACGAGCGTCCGTGCAGGTGGCGGGGGAGGGGAGCGGGCCTCTTTCCTGCCCGACAGAATCGTTACCTTCGTCGCTCACGCGCGATCTCGCATCCCGGACGTGCTACTGTAGAAAAGCCGTCGATCGGCCGCGGACTGTCAGCATCCGGGACAAGCCCGGGTGCCCCGCGCAACGAATACAAAGGAGAAGCCTGTGCCGCTGAGCAAGGACGTCAAGGACCAGATCATCGCCG
>ERZ773018.70-NODE-70-length-70613-cov-42.841308_pt1 | contig 70613 bp, 56 predicted proteins | sample MGYA00580840_ERZ773018 | MGnify/ENA primary metagenome ERZ773018 (study PRJEB29015, sample SAMEA2738125) | human oral metagenome | biome: human oral; feature: human-associated habitat; material: saliva | place: China | collected 2256 ... | reverse complement strand
TGCAATATTCCCCACTGCTGCCTCCCGTAGGAGTCTGGGCCGTGTCTCAGTCCCAGTGTGGCCGGTCACCCTCTCAGGCCGGCTACCCGTCGTCGCCTTGGTGAGCCGTTACCTCACCAACAAGCTGATAGGCCGTGAGCCCATCTATAACCACTACATAACGCTTTCCACCAACACCCCATGCGGAGATTGGTCGTATCCGGTATTAGACCCAGTTTCCCAGGCTTATCCCAGAGTTAAAGGTAGGTTACTCACGTATTACTCACCCGTTCGCCACTAATCCACCTAGCAAGCTAGGCTTCATCGTTCGACTTGCATGTGTTAAGCACGCCGCCAGCGTTCGTCCTGAGCCAGAATCAAACTCTCCGTTGAAAAAATAGAAAAGCTTGATAATCTGATCTCAAACAGCGAATCACACACGGGGGTGCGTGACTCAAGCTGACTAAATTTGAAACCATTTGATGATTATCAAATATCAATAAATATTTGGTATTAGTTTCAGTTTCCATCACCATTCGGTGATTTTATTGAACAAAGCACACTATTGAGTTCTCAAGCAACACACCGATTCAACACCTTGACTCCTTCATTCGAAGGATGTCTTACCATTGAACGGTCATTCATGTTATTTCGTTATCACCGCGTTCCCGCGGCAACTCAATCAACTATACCAGCGTTTCGTTTGCCATGCAAATCCGTTTTCCGTGATTCACACCACAAAGTTTCTTTCCTAAACTCCTCCAACATCACCAACCGGCAACCCGGATTTCCTTCAAGCAAGAAACCAAAACACTATACAATTGAAAGTCATTCAACCGCCTCTGACTAGGAGAAACACCGAAGAAAACTCTTCGTTTTTTCCTCCTCGCCGCGGCGACTCATACAACTATACAGATGCCGAAATGGGTCTGCAACCCGAAATGGGGTGAAGTAGACCACAAATACGGGAGTTTAGGTTCATTCTGACCCGAACAGGGCACTAAAACCCCTAGTCAGCACAGGATTAGCGCCTCAAAAGTTCTTTGAAAAAAGTTTAAAACCCCTAAAAAGACCCCGAAAAACCTGCGAATTTCCCTCCCAGCAGGCCGCTGGAGCCCGAAAACAAGGGCGAAAGGGGCACAAAGCCCTCGTGAACAAAGGCCCTCGCAAACAAAGACAGACACAGAACCAGATGGCGCTAGAACGATACAACAGTAGAACGATACAAGAAGGGCCCCTCCTGACGGAGGGGCCCTGTGTATGTAGGGAATGTATATAGGGAACAGAAGAGGAGGGGCACTCCCCCACCGAACATTCAGTACCGAATACCCAGTACTCAACACTCAGCAGAGAAGAGCCCCTCCCCTTCTATATGTATCAATCTATATGCATCGAGAAGACTAAATCAGTTCTGTATTAGATTAGCGCTGTATTAGACAAGCTCTACAGCACCCTGGTTCTTCTTGCCACGGCGAACCATCGCAAAACGACCGTGCAGCAGATCATCCTTAGAAATAGCTGCGTCCTCGCCCTGAACCTTCACGCCGTTCACCGAAGCGCCGCCCTCCTTCAGAATGCGACGAGCCTCAGACTTAGACTTCGCAAAGCCCAGCTCAGTCAGAACAGAAATCATGTCCAGACGATCCGCAGGCAGCTTAGCCGAAGGAAGCTCAGCAACCACAGACTCCAAGGTAACCTCATCCAGAGCAGCGAAATCGCCCTTACCGAACAAAGCCTCCGAAGCAGCCACAGCCTGATCAGTAGCCTCAGTACCGTGAACCAGCGAAGTCACCAGGTACGCCAGAGTCTTCTGAGCCTCACGCTTAAACGGCTCCTTCTCAACCTTCTCCGCAAACTCAGCAATCTCAGCACGAGTCAAGAAAGTGAAGACCTTCAGACGATCCACTACATCCGCATCCGCAGTGTTCAGCCAGAACTGGTAGAAAGCGTACGGCGAGCACATCTGCGGGTTCAGCCAAATAGCGTTGCCCTCGCTCTTACCGAACTTAGTGCCATCAGAGTTAGTAATCAGCGGAGTACCAATAGCGTGAACGCTCTTACCCTCCACCTTACGAATCAGCTCAGTACCGCTCGTCAGGTTACCCCACTGATCAGAACCACCGGTCTGCAGAGTACAACCGAAACGACGGTTCAGCTCCAAGAAGTCCAGGCCCTGCAGAATCTGGTACGAGAACTCGGTGTACGAAATGCCCTCATCAGAGTTCAGGCGCTTCGCAACAATCTCCTTCTTCACCATGGTGCCCACGCGGAAATGCTTACCAACATCGCGCAGCAGCTGCAGAGCAGACATCTGACCGCTCCAGTCCAGGTTATTCACCATACGAGCAGCGTTCTCACCCTCGAAAGAGAGGAAACGCTCAATCTGAGCACGCAGAGACTTAACCCACTCAGCAACAACCTCAGGAGAGTTCAGCACACGCTCAGACGTCTGACGCGGATCACCAATCAAACCGGTGAAACCACCCACCAGACCCAGCGGCTTGTGACCAGCCAGCTGCAGACGACGCATCACCAGCAGCTGCACCAAGTGACCCAGGTGCAAAGAAGCCGCAGTCGGATCATAACCCGTATAGAAAGTCAGGCTCTCCTCGCTCAGCGCCTTCTCCAGAGCAGCCTCATCAGTGCTCACGTGCACCAGGCCGCGCCACTTCAGCTCCTGCCAAATATTCTCGAAGGTATCGTCATTATGCTGCGCGTTGAGGATCTCGGCAGACATGCTTCTCCCATTCACAAGGTAACAACGCCCGAAGGCGCTCGAACAAAATATGTAACAAGCCTAGCACCGCACCAGCCCAAACGCTCAGAAAAACCCAAGCGAGCGCCCAAACCAGTGCGGCTCCGGCTCAAAGAAATAACGGATAGAGGCTACACGAGCCGCAAGGCTACAGACCCGCGGGCATCCGCGAACCCACCATGTGTAGGCGCTGAGTCGGACGAGTCATCGACACGTACAAGTCACCCACAGCACCATCAGCATCATCAATCAGCTGCTGCGGCTCAACAATCACCACAACATCAAACTCCAGGCCCTTCGCCTCCCACGGAGTCAGAACCAGCACCTGATTCTCCAACGCAGTCTGCGCGGTACCCGTACGATCAGCATGAGCACGAGCCACAGCCTGAGCCGTCTGAACATACAGGCTCGGCGGGCACACCACACCAATCAGAGCGCCACCCGAATGAGCGACCTCCTCGCTGACCACAGACACGGTCTGCTCCACAACAGACTCGGAAGCAACCTCATGAACCAGCGGAGCCCAACGGCCCTCACGCACCGCACGAGGCGCAGACACCTCATAGCCAGCAGCCTGAGCAACCGACACCGCCGCCTCAGCAATCTGAGCCGGAGTACGGTAATTAATCGTCAGCTCATCCAGCGTGAAACGCTCACCCACGAACGGCTCCAACGCCTGCGACCACGAGGAAGCAGCCGCAGCAGCAGAAGCCTGAGCAATATCGCCCACAATCGTGAACGACTTCATCGGGCAACGACGCATCAGCAGACGCCACTGCATGGGCGAGAGCTCCTGAGCCTCATCCACCACAATATGGCCATACGCCCACGTACGATCAGCCGACGCCGCAGCCGCAGCAGTCATACGCTCGCCACGAACCTCATTCATCATCGCGATCTGCTCAGGAGTAATCACGCCATCAGCGCCAATATCCTCCAACGACTGGTGAACATTCTCCAGAGCCTTCGCCGCATTCTCAAGGTTCGCGCGATGCTCCGCCGCAGCACGAGCCGCAGCAGCCGCACCGGTCACCTTCGAAAAATCACCCAAAAGTTCAGCAGCCTCATCCAGCAGAGGAACATCAGCCTCCGTGAAAGGGGCATCCGCCGGGCGAGCCAGCAGCTCACGCTCAGCCTTTGACAACTCACGAGTCGCAGATTCCAAATAGTGCGGCTTCGAGAACAGCGAGCGCAACAGAGTCTCAGGCGACAGCGGCATCCACGCCAGGTTCAAGGCACGGCGCACATCCATCGAGGCACGCACATCATCCTGCAGATACGGACGCTCCACCACACGACCCGCCGCACGGTTCAGCTGATCATCCAGCTTCGCGGTCAGCTCCTTCAACAGAATCTTCACGAACGTCTCACGAGCCTCATTATGCGGCTTGCCCGTCGAACGAGCACGAGAACGAGCCGAACGAATCATCTCCGGAGTCAACTCAACATCAGTACCCTCAACATTCAGACGCTGAACCTGAGCTGGCACCTTCTGACGATCCGCCACCGCACGCTTAATAACTTTCACCATGCGCAAATCGCCCTTCAACGCGGCAACCGCGCGGTCCTTCTCAGGCACAGCACGCAGACCCGGATACAGGGTCGCCAACGAAGCCATCACCACGCCGGTCTCACCCAGCGAGGGAAGCACACGCTCGATGTACCACATGAACGAATTCGACGGACCAACCACCAGCACGCCAGCCTTCGACAGGCGCTCACGGTTCGTGTACAGCAGGTACGCCGCACGATGCAGCGCCACAGCAGTCTTACCGGTACCCGGACCACCCTGCACAACACGCACACCCGGCAGCTCCGAGCGGATAATCGCATCCTGCTCAGCCTGAATCGTCGCCACAATATCGCCCATGCGGCCGGTACGCTTCTTATTCAACGCCGCAAGCAGAGCGCCCTCACCGTGGAGGGTGTCCTCATCCTGTAGCATCTCCGAATCGAAGACCTCGTCCTCAATATTTACGACGGTGCGGCCCTCAAGCATCAGGTGACGGCGGCGGCGCACACCCATCGGGTGGAAAGCAGTCGCCTGATAGAACGTACCCGCCTCCGGGGCACGCCAGTCCATCAGCAGACGCTGCTGATTGCTATCCGTAATACCAATACGACCGATATAACGCACCGCATCGGCGCCCTCACGGTCCATATCCAGTCGGCCAAACGTCAGACGAGAATCCACAGCATTCAGCTGCGCCAAACGGTCCTCATAGTGAGTAGCAAAAGAGTCACGCTCCGAACGGTTCTGATGACCGCCCACCGCCTGATTCTTACGCACAGCAGCCAGCTTCTCAGCCGTCTCCTCACGGAGCTCATCCAGGCGAGCATACACGCGAGCAACATACTCACGCTCCGCAGCCATCTGCTCAGCAAACAGCTTCTCAGCCGCCGAAGAATCAGCAGACTGCTGGGGTAGAGATTCAGATGACACGTAAGCTCCTTAAACCTATGGTGCCTCAAAGACAGGGTGCGACAGACACCCAAAAATACGGGTCACTATTTTACAGGACAGGCTCCGAAGGGCAGAAATATTACCCCCGCATAAAACCCACACAGGCATACACAGCAAAGTGCCCCACCGGTTCAACCGGCGGGGCACCCCTCATCAATATCAGCTGCGCACACCCAAGGGGCGGCCAGCCTCACACTCTATAAAACTACTTCGACGGCAGCGGGTACTCAGACACCAAGCTCAGCGTCTCAAGACGGTAACCGGCCAGCGCCTCACGACCGCCCAGACCCTCCAGCTCCAGAAGAGCGCCAACGCCGGCAACCTTCAGGTTCGCGCGCTCCACCAGCTTCGCGGCAGCCACCAGGGTACCGCCAGTCGCCAGCAAATCATCCAGCAGAAGAACACGAGTACCCGGCGCAAAATCATTACAGTGAATCTCAATCGCCGCGCTACCGTACTCCAGCGCATACTCCTCACGGTACGTCTCACGCGGAAGCTTACCCGCCTTACGAACCGTCATAATGCCGGTGCCCGTAGCGTACGCGAGCGCAGAAGCCAGCAAGAAACCGCGAGCCTCAACACCAGCCACCACATCAAACTGACCCTCAAAACGAGCAGCCAGCTCATCAATGCACGCCTTGAACACCTCAGCATTAGCGAAGAGAGTGGTCACATCGTAAAAGAGGATACCCTCATGCGGGTAATTCGGAATCGTAGCGCAAGCAGCCGGAATCAACTGCTCAATAGGGGTTCGCGAAGCCTCAGAAGCGGGAACGCTCATGCTCTCTCTTTCGTGAAGGGGATAGCCCCGGAAAAAACACCCGGGAACAATAACGCGGTAGAAGCCGCCTACAAGATTCTACCCCCTTCACCCGCGCTTGTCCTCAGATAAACGCCAAGAACCGTCTGCCGGGATTAGCCCCGCTGAATCAAAACCCGCAAGTCACGCTTAAGAATCTTGCCGGTCGGCCCCAGCGGCATGCTCTCCACCATCACGTAGCGGCGAGGATACTTATACGCCGCCAAACGAGTACGCGCCAATGCATTCAACTCCGCCTGCAGCACACCCTCATCAGTACCCGGACGTGGCATCACCACGGCGACGACCTCCTCGCCCACGCGCTCATCCGGCACACCCAACACCGCTACCGACTGCACCTGCTCATGGGTGTAGAGAACATCCTCAATCTCACGCGGATATACCGAATAGCCGTTACGCAGAACCATGTCCTTGATACGATCCACAATAAAAATATTGCCCTGCTCATCAACACGAGCAACATCGCCGGTCGCAAACCACTCGCCGTCAAAAACCTCAGCAGTAGCCGCCGGATTATTCCAGTAGCCAGCCATCACGTTCTCACCGCGCACCCACAGCTGACCGCTCACACCCGGCGCGCACTCGGAACCTTGCGGGCAACGGACCTGCACCTGCACACCCGGCAGCACACGACCCACCGAACCGAGCACCATGCCAAACTCCGCCTGATTAAACGAAACCACAGGCGACGTCTCACTCAAACCGTAGCCCTCATACACCGGGCACTCAATCAGCGTTTTCAACGCAGAATGCACCGGCGCAGGCAGCGGCGAACCGCCCGAAATACCGAAACGGATGCGACCACGCAGCGAGCGCGCACGCTCAGGCTCAGCCTCCAGCGCCGCCGCTAACGACACATACATGCTCGGGACCGCCGCCAACACCGATACCCCTGCACGCTCAATCAGGTTCAGCGCGCCATCAGGGGTAAAACGCGGCAGTAGTGCCACCGTAGCCGACGCCGCAAACGCCGCGTTCATCGACACCGTCTGACCGAACGCGTGGAACAGCGGAAGACCACCAAAAATGACGTCCTCAGCGGTGAAACTAAAAACGCTCACGCAATTACGAGCATTCGAGAGGATATTCGCGTGAGTTAGCGTCGCGCCCTTCGGGCGGCCCGTCGTACCCGAGGTGTACAGAATAATCGCCGGGTCACTCGCCGCCACCGGGACAGGCTCCAGAACAGCAGCCGACGGAACAGCATCCGACAGCGCGCTATCGGCAGGCGCATCAAAAGGAGCCACCGGCGAACCCTCTCCCCCGGTGAAAATCTCACAACGAACCGAACCGTTCTTCACCGGTACCGTCGAGGAAGCCTCCGACGCCAGACGAGTACCCGCAAAAGCAAAAAGCACCTTTGCCCCGCTATCGCGCAGATGATATTCCAGCTCAGCACCCGACAACAGCGGATTCAACGGAACACAAATCGCGCCCGCAGCCACAATGCCGTAATACAACGCCGGCATCAACGCCACGTTCGGCATAGACAACGCAACACGGTCGCCACGCTCAACACCGAGCGATGTCACATGACGCTGAACCTGCGCGGCCGCAGACGCCAACTGCGCGTAGCTCACCACCTGCACATCAGCAGAGTCAGAAGCCGGAATCGCCAAAGCAGCCTTAGCCGCAGAATCAGAACCAGAACCAGAAGCAGCCTCCGCCAACAGGTAGGCAATATTGTTCGCTGAATCGTGCATTTCAGACATGATAGAAAACTTTCACCACAGAAAAATCGGTATATCTAGAAAAGGAGAAGCCGAGCTAGAAGCCCGGCAAGGAGCCCGGAAAAGACCCCAAAGACAGCAGAAGGGCGTACCTTCAACCGCTCCCCCGAAACATCAGAAGAACAGCGCAAGATACGCCCCAGCTACTACTGAGCAGCAGACCAATCCAAGAAGCTCTCGGCAAGCGCAGCCCCACCATTGGGATCACGAGTAACCACAATGACCGTATCGTCACCGGCAATAGTACCCATGATTGCTTCAAGACCGCCCTGGTCAATCGACGACGCTAAGAACTGCGCAGCACCCGGAGGAGTGCGCAGAACCGTAATATTTGCCGAACCCTCAGCGGTAATCAGCAGCTCCTTAAACAGGGAAATCATACGGGCATCAGGTGCAGTACCGCCGCCACGACGAGCAGGATAATTCGGCACAGCATAAATCAAGCCGGCGCCTTCATCACGGATGCGCTCAGCGCCAATTTCAACAAGATCACGGGAAAGGGTCGCCTGAGTAACCTTCATACCATCATCGGTCAGGTACTGCGCCAGTTCAGCCTGGGAGCGGACACGTCGGGTCTGCAGCAATTCAACGATGCGTGCCTGACGCGCGATCTTGGTCGAGGGGAAAGGCATAATATCTCTTCTTCCTACGGTGCCAATCACGAATTCAGAACGGAGCTGCCCAACGGTGGCGCAGCGCAACATTCTTTACTACCCAAGATAATACATATGCACATAAATATGCGCACCAAATACGGATTATTCCAAGATATGGGGGAAATTTCAGGGTTTATCTCACCAGCTGTCACGCAAAACGCCGCGAATGTAACGTGTATCTACACATTCGGGCGCATAACCTCGCAATGAATGCATAGCGTGCAAGAATATTGTGGGCTGGGGCGTTGCGCTGGCCAAGAAACCCCCGGTACGCGAGCACGAAAAAGGAGCCCGCCTCCAGCACACCACGTGCACCAGAAACAGGCTCCCTCAACAAAACGTCAACCGGTGAGTCCTTAGGATTCAGAACGCCTAGCGCTCATCCTCCACCAGACCATCCAGGTCCTCATACTCGACATCGCGCGAACGGCGGTTCAGCCACACAGCAAAACCCAGACCCAGCAGAAGCACCAGCACCGCACCAACAATACTTGCGATACCGGCAAAACGCTCAGCATTCACGCTGTCCTCAGTCACAGGCTTCAACGTGCCCTTCTCAGCGGTGTAGACAACCTCAAGGCTACCGTTCTTCTCCACCAGCAGGCCGTCCACCTCACGCGGGAACTCGGAGGGAACATCACCAGTCTGCGAACCACGGAACTCAATCGGAGCCCCCGAAGTCACCTGATACTTATCCTTCAGGTTCGACACATACGTCTTACCGTTCAGCGCGTCATCAGCCGGCAGGTTGCCCTTATAACGAGCCACATTACCCTTCGTAATCAGGTCAGGAGTCAAATCCTGATAGGTGCCCTGAATAACCCAGCTCTTACCGGCATACTCAGCGTTATTATTCACCGACGCAAAAGCACGGACACCCACAACAGCCAAAACAATGGAAAGAATAACCGCAACCGCTGCAGAAAGAACCGACAGCCAGTTCACACCCGGACGGTCATCCAGCTCTTCCTCACTCATCGCGAAAAGAGAGGAGTTCTCTTCCTCGTCGTCGTAATCCTCGTACTCGTCGTACTCCTCATACTCAGAATCCTCATATTCAGAATCTTCAAAGTAGGTTTCTTCGATCTCAGACTGCGACAGCTCATCCTGTTCGCGCGAGTTCTCTCGATTAGCCATTACTCTCTCCCTCACTTCATCTATCTTCTAGGGTACCCATAACCACATGAGTTCACCAACGAAAGCGCTTATCAACGCTTCATAAACCAACCCCACCGGTAAACCCGCTACACAACACCAAAAGCTACGGGGTGGGAGCCAACAACTCCCACCCCGTCAGCACAAGGCATTACGCCATAGGGTCAGACCCAGTTAGACACGCGGCTCCGCACCCAGCTGCTCAACAGCCGCAGCCACAGCAGCCTCACGAGCAGCCGACGCCTCATCAGCAGTCAGCGTACGATCCGGCGCGCGGAAACGCAGAGCAAACGCCAAAGACTTCTTCGACTCATCAATACCGACACCGCGGTAATCGTCAAAGACGCGGATATCCTCCAGCAGCTCACCAGCGCCCTCACGCAGAACACGCTCCACCTCAGAAGCAGGCAGATCGCGGTCCACCAGAAGCGCCACATCCTGAGTAGCAGCCGGGAAAGTCAGCACCGGAGTAGCCTGACGCGCCTCAACACGAGCCGCAAACAGCGCCGAGAAATCCAGCTCAAACGCGCAAGTACGCTCAGGCAGGTTCAGCTCCTGCAGAAGCTTCGGATGCAGCTCACCAGCGAAACCAACACGCTCACCGTCAGCGTTCAGAACCTCAGCCACACGGCCCGGGTGGAACGCAGTATGCACACCATTACGGAACTGAACCTCAGCCGAAACAGCGTCAGCCACCAGACGCACAGCGTCCAAAGCATCACGCCAATCGTAAGCGCGCGGAGCAGCACCCGGCATCACCTCATGCTCAGTACCAGCAAACAGGCCAGCAAAGAACGTGGGCTGCTGCGGAATACCAGCATTCAAATCAGCCAGAACCTCATCCGAAGGACGAGCACCCAGCGGCGGAATGGACTCCGAACCCAGCTGCTCACCCGGAATGAACACGTGGCCCGCCTCAAAAATAGCCAGGTTCTTGAAACCGCGAGACAGGTTACGCTTCAGAACCTCAACCAGGCCAGGCAACAGCGAGCGGCGCATCCAGCCCTCAGCCGAAGAAATCGGGTTCTCCAGGCGAACCGAAGGAACCTCAGTCACCGGGTTCTCAGGGGTGCTCATCCACGGAGCCGACCACAGGTTGTTCGCATCAGCCGACACGAAGGGGTACGCGAAAACCTCAGTCAGGCCAGAAGCCGCCAGCGCATTCAGCGCACGACGCTTACCCGCCTGCTCCGGAGTGTAACCGCGACCTGCAGGAGCCACCGGCAGAGTCGAGGGGATGTTCTCGTAACCATCAATACGTGCGATTTCCTCAGTCAGGTCTTCCTTTGCACGCAGGTCAGTACGCCACGACGGGACAGTCACCGCGTAGCCAGACTCGGTACGCTCCACCGAGCAACCAATCTCACGCAGGCAGGACTCAATCTGCTCCGGCGAGTAATCCACGCCAATACGACCAGCAGTGTAATCAGCCGGCAGGTCAATCACGACCGGCTCGTAGCCGAGCGACACATCAGTAACGCCCGGCTCAACCTGGGCACCAGCCAGCTCAACCAGCAGCTCAACCGCACGCTGAGCAGCCGCAGCCTGAATCTGCGGATCCACGCCACGCTCAAAACGCTTCGAGGACTCAGAAATCAGCTTGTGACGGCGAGCAGTACGAGCCACCGACACCTCATCAAAACGAGCAGACTCCACCAGAATACGGGTGGTCGAATCGGTCACCTCAGTCGAGGCGCCGCCCATCACGCCGGCAAGACCAATCACGCCGGAATCATCAGCAATGACAATATCCTCCGGGTGCAGAGTACGCTCAACACCGTCCAGAGTCACCAGCTTCTCGCCAGCAGCGGCGCGACGCACCACAATCTCACCCTGAACCTTGTCAGCATCGTAGAAGTGCAGAGGCTGACCGGTCTCCAGCATCACGTAGTTCGAAATATCCACCGGCAGCGACAGCGAGCGCACACCCGCCAGACGCAGACGCGAAGACATCCATGTCGGAACCGGCGCATCCGCCTTCACACCCGAGACCTCACGCATCACGAAACGAGTGCATGCGGGGTTACCGTGAATCGGGGCGTCATCACGCAGAGAAACCGGGTGACCGGACTCGTTCGCCTCCGGGGCGCGCTCGCCATACGCCAGCACAAAATCCTCAAAGGAAGAACCGGTAGCGTGGCACCACTCGCGAGCAATACCGCGCAGAGAGAACGCGTAACCGCGGTCCGGGGTCACGTTCACCTCAGCAGCCTGATCGTACAGGCCCAGCAGCTCCATCGCGTCAGTGCCAACCTCCGGGTCCAGGCCCAGAGTCGAAAGCACCAGAATGCCGCCGTGATCATCACCAATACCCAGCTCACGAGTCGAAGCAATCATGCCAGCCGACTTATGGCCGTAGGTCTTACGGGCGGTAATCTCGAAACCACCGGGCAGAACAGCGCCGGGCAGGGTCACAACAACCTTGTCGCCGGGCTTGAAGTTGTGGGCACCACAAATAATGCCCTGAACGCCGGAAGGCTCAATGCCCTTACCGGTCAGAGTCTGCTCCTGGCCCTCCGGGACCACACGCACCTGGCACCAGTTCACGGTCTTGCCGTTCGAGTGGGTCTCAGGCTCCATCGAGAGCACCTGACCAACCACAATCGGGCCGGACAGCTCATCAGAGGGGCGGTGAACGTCTTCTTCTTCCAGGCCAACCTTCACCAGGGTTGCCATCACATCTTCAGCCGAAGCATCCTCAGCTACAGGCACGAACTCGCGCAGCCATGACAGGGGTACACGCATAATTTAGATCTCCATCCCGAACTGCTCAGAGAAACGGATGTCGCCTTCAACCATGTCATGCATGTCAGCGACGTTGTTACGGAACATGAGGGTACGTTCAATACCCATACCGAAAGCGAAGCCCGAGTACTCCTCAGGATCAATACCCGCAGCACGCAGAACATTCGGGTTCACCATGCCGCAGCCACCCCACTCAATCCACTGCGGGCCGCCCTTAGCGTTCGGGTGCCACAAATCCAACTCAGCGGAAGGCTCAGTGAACGGGAAGAAGTTCGGGCGCAGGCGAATCTTAGCGTCCTCACCGAACATGGCGCGTGCCATGTACTCCAGGGTGCCCTTCAGATCAGCCATTGTCAGGCCCTTATCCACGGCAAGGCCCTCAATCTGGTGGAAGACCGGGGTGTGGGTCGCGTCCAGCTCATCGGTGCGGTACACCTGACCCGGGCACACAATGTACAGCGGCAGATCACGCGAAAGCAGCGAACGCATCTGCACCGGAGAAGTGTGAGTGCGCAGCAGCAGGTGAGCGTCCTTCGGCTCAACGTAGAAAGTATCCTGCATTTCGCGTGCCGGGTGATCGGGCTTAATGTTCAGAGCGTCAAAGTTGTACCACTCAGACTCCAGCTCCGGACCGTCAGCAACTTCCCAACCCATACCAACGAAAATGTCAGTCAGGCGCTCCTGCATCAGAGCAATCGGGTGGCGGCCGCCCAGAGAACGGCGAGGCGAAGCAGCGGAAACGTCCACAGCTTCCTCAGCCAGGATGCGAGCCTCGCGCTCAGCCTCCAGCTCAGCGGTACGAGCCTCAATAGCCTCAGTCAGGGCGGCACGAGCCTGACCCATCAGCTTACCCACCGGGCCCTTGTGCTGGTTCTGAAGATCACGCATCTGGCGGTTAGCGATGCTCATGATGCCCTTCTCACCGAAGAAGCTCAGGCGCACCTCCTTGAGGCTGTCAAAGTCGGTAGCCTTCTCGCGAATCTCCTGCTTGGCACGCTCACGCTCAGCCTCAAAAGCCTCACGGATAGCGTCCAAACCGTTCTCGGGGTTCTCCTCCAGAACCTGCGCAATGCGGGCGAGAACCTGAGCCGGGCCGTTAAGACCCTCGTGTTCCTGCACGGAATCGGTCATTGTCACTCTTCTCTGCATACCACCGGCACTATGCCGGCTGGCTCGTAATACACCTTAGGCAGCACCGTCTGCTCTCCCCGGCTGCCCGCACAGGGTGCGGAACAGGGGTAAGCGACGGGCGCATATCCTATCCATTTTAGACCAGAGAAGGAAGCGCAAACAGCAGAACGCCCGGATAGTCCATCCGGGCGTTCTAGAGTATATCTTTTCAACAACAAGGTTGAAGGGGCGTCTCTACTTCAGAGCCTGCTTTACAGCCGGGTCGAAAGAAGCACGAATCCACAGCACGTTCGCAATGAACCATGCCGCGTACAGGGGCACGAAGCCGTAACGCTGAGCGTCAATGACATTACCAATCAGAGACAGAATCGCCACGAACGCACCCAGAATTGCAAAAATCAGACCAACGGTCAGGCCCAGACGCTTGCCCTTCTGAATCGTGAAGTAGACCCAGATGTACACAACCGCAGAAACAACCAGCAGGCCGATACCGCCTGCAACGCCGACCTCCGGCAGACCCTTCAGCGGGGACAGGTTATCCGGCGCGAAGGAGGAAATAACACCGTGGATAAAGCAGAGCAGCGCGGAGACAATCATAATCTCCTGCAGACGCAGAATCTTCGGGTGCTTGGTCGGCGAGTGGAACAGAATTCCGCGCGGCTCAGCGCCGCCTTCCTGAATATAAATAGCTTGAGTGTCCGAGGGAACCGCGTCAGAACGGTAGGCACCCGGATCAAACGGGGGTTGAGCAGTCATCATTGTCTCCCAATACGTATGTGATTTCTCCCTCAATACTACCCGCCTACCGGTTGGTTTCCAAAGTATGCACCCGTGTCGAATCCATATGTGACAAAATCCCCTCCCCCACAAAAACCCACAAAGAGACAATCCAAGCACCCCCAACACCCGCAAAATAGCGGTTGCACACGTCTTAATGAGAGAAAGCAGGAGGTGAAACACCTCCTGCTTTCAACAACACAAACACACCGCTTAGCAAGCCTAAGCAGGCGCTAGTTCCACACATCCACTAGCTGAAAAGACCCGAGCAGATGTAGTCGTTCTCATCCTTCACACCCGGCGGCACCGCGAACAGCGCACTACCGGTATGACGCAGATACTCACTCAAAGCATCCGAAGAAGTCATCGTGCTCAGCATCGGAATAAAATGCGTGCGCGGATCGCACACATACGCAATGAAGAACAAGCCAGCATCCAGACGGCCCAGCTCATCAGCGCCATCCGTGTAGTTGAAACCGCGGCGCAGAATCTGCACACCATCATTCTGATCCGGGTGCATCAAACGCATATGAGAATCCGCCGGAATCAGAGGACCCGAGCGACCCTTCTCCAAAAAATTAGGAGCCGTGAACTCATCGCCACCAGACAGCGGCGCGCCAGTGACCTTAGTGCGGCCCACAATCTCCTCCTGCTCACGCAGACGAGTGCGGTCCCACGTTTCAATATTCATGCGGATACGACGAGCAGCCAGATAGCTACCACCCTCCATCCACGCCGGGCTATTCGCCGAATTCTCAGAAGAAGTCCACACATGCTTCTTCAACAGATTCGGGCTCTCCACCTTCAGGTTATTCGTACCGTCCTTGAAACCGAACAGGTTACGAGCCGTCACCTGGGTCGTCGACGTCGAAGAAGTACGACCAAAGCCCTGCTGATTCCACGCCACCACGGCACGGCCACCAGCAATACGGATTAGGTTACGGATCGCGTGGAACGCCACCTGCGGGTCATCCGCACACGCCTGAATGCAGATATCGCCGTTGCTGCGCTTAGCTTCCAGCGCATCACCGGTCATATGAGGGATGCGGACCAGCGCCTCCGGGAGTTTGCTCGCAAAGCCGAAGCGGTCCTTACCCTCATCATCAACGAAGAAGCTACGACCCAGACCAAAGGTGAGGGTCAAGTTCGCGGCAGACAGGTCCATCGCCTCGCCGGTGTCCTTAGGAGGCGCCTCATAGGAGCGGTCCTCGCCCACCAGCTCACCCGCCTGCAACTTCGCGGCAGCGGCACTCCATTCCTTGAACAGGGACTGGATTTCGTCACGGTCGGTAGTCTTCAAGTTCAGCGCCGCAAAGTACATGCGGTCCTGCACCTCAGTAGCGATGCCGCTCTGATGCTTGCCGTAGAAAGAATGGGAATCCTTCACCGCGGTCGAGGAAGCACTCGCAGAAGTCTGCGCGCTGGAATTGGAGGAGCAGCCGGCGAGCGCGCCGAGAGCACCCAGAGCACCGGCACCAGCCAGTGCGGCGCCGATTGCACCGCGACGGGAGGTACCAGCAGGCTTAGCGTCGGGGGCTACTTCCGGGGTGTGGTGGTTGGGGTCGGTAGGCATAGGAAGGCCTTTCGTATGGTGTGTGAATTATGAAGAATGCAGCGGCTATATGCGCCCTGCATGAAGAATGCACCTGTGCCGGGCAGAGACACGAATCAACCGTAGTCTCCACCCGGCGTACCCGCGGATATCACATACCGCGGCAGGTGAGCGTCGGCGGGATACTACTTAGTGCCCGCGCCGGTCACAACCTCAGTCATCTTCGAAACCGGCTCGGAGAGCGCCTGCACAGCGTCGGAGAGCTCACGCACCTGCTCCTTGGTCAGCTCCTCGTAGGTAGCAAAACCATTGCCCTTCTTGTGCTGGTTCAGCAGCTTCTGCACGGCGTCGAACTTCTTCGCAATGTCCTCAGCCAGCTTCGGGTCCTTCTGCTTCAGAATCGGCAGAACGTCCTCGTACGCCACGCGGGCACCATCAATATTGCCCTGGAAATCGGACAGGTCAGTGTGCGACCAAGTCTCTTCCTCACCGGTAATCTTGGTGTCTACGATTTCGTCCAGCAGTTCCTTCGCGCCGTTAGAAATCTGGAAAGCCTCAAGCTTGAACTCGGAGGAGTGAACCTCGTCGTAGAGCTTCTGGGTGTCAGCAACAAGCTTCTTCGCCAGCTCGGCACGCTCCTGCGCGGTCAACGGAGTGTACTCCTTACCGCCGTTCTTCTCAGCGGTGGGCTGCCACAGATCCTTCTCAATCTTGTGCCAGCCGGTCCACTCCTTGCCCTCTTCCACGTCTGCTTCACGTGCGTCCAGGGCGGGGTCCAGATCGCCGAAGGACTCAGCCACCGGCTCAATGCGTTCGTAGTGCAGGCGTGCGGAGGAGTACAGCGCCTTCGCTTCTTCCACCTTGCCGGCGGTGTACAGCTCAGCGAACTGCTCAGTCTTAGTCTTCAGCGACTCCACCTGGTCCTTGACGTAGGCGGTGTACTGGGTAACCGCGGTGTCGCGCAGAGCCTGCTCATTGGCGGAGAGGGGGGTTGCGTTCTCGTTCTTGGTTACGGTGAAATCACCGGTGATACCGTCACCAACCATACCGGGCTTGCAAGCAGTCTTGTAGCTGCCCTCGCTCAGTTCCACGGTCAGGTCGCGGCTGAGGTTCGGACCGATGTTCTCCACCTCGGAGATAATGCGCAGACCGTCAGATCCAAGCACATAGAACTCGTTGACCTTAGTGCCCTCGTTCTTGACCTTGAAAGTCACCTTGCCAGCCTTGGCGGTGGTCACCGAGAGCTTGCAGGCGGTGTCGGATGCGGTCACGTTAATGACGCCGTCGGAAGCCGCAGATCCCGAAGCGGAGGACGAGGACGAAGCCTGGGTATTGGGGGTGCAGCCGGTCAGCGCGAGCGCACCAACCGACAGCAGTGCACCGGCGGAAGCGAGAGTCTTACGCATTGATTCTCCTTATGTGTGGTCCCGTGAGGGGTGAATGTATGAGTAGGTAGGGTTCGCGACCAGTCATTGCCGCAAAAATCTAGGGGTGCCTCCCCTAACAAGGTGGAGGCTAGGTCGGTTGAGGATGCCATCTTTAGGCTGCAGCCTTTTCGGTCTCAGGCTTCTTAGCCGATGCCTTCAGCCCCGGGCGCTGCGCACGGATAAACAGCGGCATCACGATGCCCACGTACAGAATCCAGGCGCCCGCCTCAAGCCAGGTGGTGGTCGAGGACAGGTTGAATACAGCCTTGAGTAGGGTGCCCACAAAGCCGCTCGGATCAATGTAACGGTAGGACTCGAACGCGATGTTGTTCAGACCCGGCAGGATAGCCGCCTCCTGCAGGTCGTGAATACCGTACGAGAGCACGCCCGCCGCCACAATGACCAGGAACGCGCCGGTAATCGTGAAGAAGCGGGAGAGGTTAATGCGCATCATGCCGCGCATCATGCCCCACGCCATCACAACGGCGATCGCGATACCGACCAGCGCGCCGAGCATGGGGGTTGCGTTAGCCTCCTGACCGGCGGTGCGGGTAGCCGACCAGATAAACAGGGTGGTTTCCAGGCCTTCACGGCCCACGGAAAGTGCCGCCAGCAGAACCACAGCCCAGGCGCTGGTCTGTACAGCATCCAGTTTGCCCTTGAGCTCAGCAGAGAGCATGCGGGCGTTTTCAGCCATCCAGAAAATCATCCAGGTGACGAAGCCAACCGAAATGATGGACAGGGAGCCGCCGATGGCTTCCTGCGCTTCGAAGGTGAGGGTTTGGGGGCCGAAGGTCAGCAGAGCGCCAAAGCCGAGGGACAGCAGGACCGCCACACTGACGCCGGCCCACATGGGTGCCAGCAGGTGGGTGCGCTGCGTTTTGCGGATGTAGGCGAGCAGAATGCCGACAACCAGTGCCGCTTCGAGGCCTTCGCGCAGACCAATCAAAAAGTTTCCGAGGAAGGCTCCCCAAAAGTTCATCTCAGTATCACCAATTAGATAGTTTTCTCTTACCTAATAAACATACGGTGATTGGCGCTGGATTTCATCCCTGATCTTGGGGCTGCACATGCCTAAAATCGCCTATCTCTTTACGGCGCATGTTCTTAGACACGACCTGTCGCCATAACTTTACGCACTTTGAATAAACACCCCAATAAACTCACAAGTCAGAATCATATGGCGCATAATTCACCCTCAAAACGTGAATAAAGGCGGGACTCCCCACAGGGAATCCCGCCTTCAAAAAGTGTCAAAAAAGATAGAGAAAATTTATCCTGTTACCGCCGCGAATTTGTCACACAACGGCGAATTAGCCTTGCACCGAACTAACACAGAGTCATAGCGCTACAGCGTTAGGATTACGCCTCGTCAACACCTGCATCCTGCAGCTGCTGAAGAAGAGCCACAACAATCGGCAAATCCGCCGGAATCCACGGCAAACCCAGCAAATCATCATACGCCTGCGCGTCATCCTTAGACTTCGGTAGCGGCATCCACCGCAGAGCACTGTGATCTTCCAAAGTATCCGGAGTACCCGAAAGAATCTCAGCAAAGAACACACGCATCGCCAAACGCTCGCTCAGACGCCAGCCCTGCGGGTACGCGCCGGGCACCTCAGCACCCAAACGCGCCTGCACGCCCAACTCCTCCTTCAGCTCACGCACCAGCGCCTGCTCGCAGCTCTCCCCCGGCTCGACCTTACCGCCCGGGAACTCCCACATGCCGGCGACAGTCTGCGGCTCAGAACGCTGAGCCACCAGCATACGGGTCGGAGCCTCCAAAGAATCAACCACGGCGGCACCAACCACCTGAACCTCAAACGAGGGCGACACTTCACTCATCTTTCTCTACTTTCTTCTACGCTTTAGAATCCTTCGACGGATGCGCATCCTCAGCAGCGTGCTCCGCTACTTCCTTCTCAGCATCCTCAGTATCCTCAGGCTCAGGAGCTTCCTCCACGCCTTCCTGCCACTCTTCTTCCTCATCATTCATATTCGAGGCTTCCGCCACCTCACGGCGAATATTAGTGCCGTCATTGAGCAGAATCAGAAGGCGGTTACCGTTCTTGAACTCCATGAGGAAAACATCCTCAAGTTCAACCCCAGTCGCACGCAACTGCAGATACACCCAATCCTCGGTCTTGTGCGCATCCGCGATATCGCGAGTGACCAATTTGCCCTTCACAATCAGAGCAAAGTTCGGCACACCGTCGCCCTTACGGATCACACTCAGCGCACCGTTCGGCTCAATCTGAGCGAACTCAATCTCTTCCAGGTCGTAAATACCCTGCGCACGCAGGTCAGCAATCAGGCGCATCGGGTCAAGAACCACATCTGTCTGCTGGAAACTCTTAATATCGATATCGCCATCCGTAATGACCGGCACGCGCTGCTCACGCACCGCCATATGCAGAAAACGAATCTTCGAGGTCGCCATGTTTAGCAGCTGAATCATGCACAGCGTAAACACCAGGTAGATGAGGAAGTAGAACAAGCTAATCTGCTCGCTGTACAACACGCCACCAATCAAACCACCGATGACAAAGTTACCGATGGTATCAATCGGGGTCTGGTGCCCCGCCTGAGAACGGTGAGTCAGACGCAGGTACACCAAAATGATGATCAGGCCGAAGAAAATCTTCAGCAAACCATCAACAACCGTCTCAACGGTCATACCAAAAATCCCCTAGAACTAAGCCCGGAAAATATCCGGCTCCAAATAAATGATGCGTGCCGCAGGAACAGCCTCACGAATACGTACCTCAGCCGCATCAATCTCATCAGCTACCGAACGACCAGTGTCAGCATCATGAATGCGAATCTTCGCCGCCACCAGAATCTCCTCAGGACCCAGGTGCACAGTCTTAATGTGGATAATGCGCTCGCTATCGCCATCCTCGATCGCCGCACGAATCTTCGCCAAATCCTCCGGAGAAGCAGCCTCACCCAAAATCAGCGACTTCATCTCCACCGCAAGGAACACAGCAATAAAGACCAGCAGCACACCAATAGCCAGGGTACCGAACGCATCCCACAGGCCATTACCGGTCAGTAGGGTCATTCCCACACCAAAGAGCGCAAAAATCAGACCCAACAGCGCGCCCGCATCTTCCAACAGAAGCACCGGAAGCTCCGGGTTCTTCGAAGTACGCAAGAAACGCATCCAGCTCTGCTTGCCCTTCAGCTCACGCGACTCCTTCACCGCCACGCGGAACGAGTTACCCTCCAGCAGAATCGAACCCACCAGAACAGCCACCGGCACCCACTGCCACTCAGTAATACCGTGCGGGTCATGCAGCTTCTCATAACCCTCATACAGAGCGAACAAGCCACCCAGGGCAAAGATAATAATCGACACAATAAACGCGTAAATATAGCGGTTACGGCCATACCCAAACGGGTGTTCCTCATCAGCCTGCTTCTGCGAAGCGCGACCGCCCAGAAGAAGCAGCAACTGATTACCCGAGTCAGCCACCGAGTGAATAGCCTCCGCCAGCATCGACGAAGAACGAGTCAGCGCAAAAGCCAAAAACTTCAGCACCGCAATACCCAGGTTCGCACCCAGCGCCGCAATAATCGCGCCCGAACCCGAATGACCAGAAGGAGCAGACATAATTTCCCTTTCTCAGCCCTCAACTAAAACTCTAAAACCTATAAGGCTAAAGCGGCCCACCGCTGTGCCACAGCCGCGAACCGCCCAAAACCTAGCGAGAAACGCTGCGCTGAGCCATCGCCGAAGCATACAGACACACAGCAGCAGCCGTACCCACATTCAAAGACTCAGCCGAACCATAGACCGGAACAGCCACACGCATCGTAGCGGCAGCCTTCTCCTCAGCGTTCAGGCCCTGAGCCTCATTACCGAAAAGCCACATGGTCGGCTTCGAAAGATCAAAATTACCCTTCACGCCGGAGGGGGCACTCGCCTCCACACCGGCACGACGAGCCGCCGTGTACTCACTCAGCTCCTGCAAATTCACCGCACCATAGCCGTCAGCAGCCAGCACAGCAGTACCCTGAGACTTCACATCCTCCGCGAAATCCTCCAGCTGCACGCCCTGAATAATCGGCACATGGAACAGCGAACCCGCGGTAGAACGCACCGTCTTCGGGTTATACAAATCCACCGAACCCTTAGTCGTAATCACCAGGTCAGCACCGGCCGCATCAGCCACACGAAGAATAGTGCCTGCATTACCCGGATCCTGCACACGAGACAGCACAGCAATCAGCTTCGGGTTCAACGCGCCCTCACCCCACAGCAGCGAGAACGACGCATCCACCATGAAGGAAACCGCAATAATACCCTGCGGGCTCACCGAATCAGCCATCGCCTCCAGCACCTCATCGGTCACCACACGCATAAAGACGCGGCGGCCCTCCTCCGGGGTCGGGGTGCCGTACACCTGCTCCAGCAGCTCAGCAATATCCTCATGACGGTCAAAAGCCGCCTCCGTAACGTAAACAGCATCCAGAATCGGCTTCTGCAGATGCGCCTTCAACGCCTCACGCACAGCCTGCGGGCCTTCCACCAGGAACTGGCCCTTCTTCGTGCGGGCAGCGCGGGTGCGCAGCTTGGCAATATCGCGCACACGATCTGCCTGCGGATTGGACATCACAACGGGGGTACTAATACGTTCAAAAAAGTTCACTCTTAAAGGGTACAGGCAAAGGCGCACCCAAAAACGCAGAACAGTCACACGCACAACCCCAGATACGCAGAAAGCGGCCGCCCACACTCAAAAGTGCAGACGGCCGCTCACGACGCTTAAGCATCCTACCCCGAACCTAGATCTTCGAGGTAAGAACATAACCTAGGCTCATTAAGCCTTGGGAGCCGAGGTGTCCTCGGGCAGGTTGTTCTTAGCAATCTCAACCAGTGCGTTGAAGGCAGCGGGCTCGTTAACAGCCAGCTCAGCCAGCATACGGCGGTCAACCTCAACACCAGCAGCCTTCAGGCCCTGGATGAAGCGGTTGTAGGTCAGGCCCTGTGCGCGGGAAGCAGCGTTGATACGCTGAATCCACAGGCGACGGAAGTCACCCTTCTTCTTACGACGGTGGTCGTAGCTGTAAACCAGCGAGTGAGTGACCTGCTCCTTAGCCTTACGGTACAGGCGAGAACGCTGACCGCGGTAGCCGGATGCACGATCGAGAATAGTACGGCGCTTCTTGTGCGCGTTAACCGCGCGCTTCACACGTGCCACGTGTGTCTCCTTCGTCTTATGTCCTGAACAGCTCACATATCACGCTGAACAGGAGCGAGTCTTTAATCAGTGCGCACCACTATCGGTGCGCCAGGTGCAGAGAGTAAGCGTTGCTTACTTACCCAGCATCTTCTTGACAACCTTTGCCTGGCCGCCGGTAACGATCTGGTCAGAAGCCAGACGACGGGTCAGACGAGAGGACTTGTGCTCCAGGTAGTGGCGACGGTTCGCCTGCTGGCGCTTAACCTTGCCGCTACCGGTGAGCTTGAAGCGCTTCTTAGCACCAGAGTGGGTCTTCTGCTTCGGCATAGCTGCCGTTCTCCTTACATTCATCCCCCGCCACAACAGCGGGGTAGCTTAGTGGGGTTGAGCGATACACGCATCAGCCCCAAGGACCAAAGGTGAGGCACCCCGAACGAGGTGCCTCGGAACCGGCACCGGGTGAACCCGCAACACCCACCCAACGGTGGAGGCGCGTGCCCATCCTAAAGTGACGACCCGGTTCCCTACTCGGCGGAAGCCTGTGCCTTCAACTCGGCAGGCATAGCGTCTGCCAGAGAATTAGTTACGGGCTTCGCCTTGGTCGTGTCAATACGCTCGCGACCCTTGCGACCGCCGGCGCCCTGCTCACGGCGAGCTTCTGCCTTACCGCGAAGCGGAGCCAGAACCATCACCATGTTGCGGCCATCCTGACGGGGGCGAGACTCAACGGTGCTCACCTCAGCCAGCTCAGCCGCCAGACGCTCCAGCAGACGCACACCCATCTCGGGGCGCTGCTGCTCACGACCACGGAACTGAATCATTGCCTTGACCTTGTCACCACCGGAAAGGAAACGACGAGCGTGTCCAACCTTGGTTTCGTAGTCGTGGGTATCAATCTTCAGGCGGAAACGGATCTCCTTCAGAACGGCATTAGCCTGCTTCTTGCGGGATTCACGAGCCTTGATTGCGGCTTCGTACTTGTACTTACCGTAATCCATGAGCTTGCACACGGGCGGCTTCGCGTTCGGGGCAACCTCGACCAGGTCGAGTTCGGCGTCCTCAGCCAGACGCAGAGCGTCCTTCAGAGGGACAACGCCTACCTGCTCGCCACCGGGACCGACAAGACGGACCTCGGGAACGCGGATACGATCGTTAATGCGTGGTTCGCTAATGACTAGCTCCTGTGCTCTGTGGGTTTCCCCGTGAATACTATCCGTTGCGGGCACTAAAAAGCCCCCGCAGTTACACAAGCGGAGGCACAAACCAGCGTACGCCGAAAGCGGCGGACGAACCCGTTCACCTCAAAACTCGCAAACAAACGCCTGCGGCGGTCAACCGGGTGGGAGGCATGCTCCACTTGCAAACTGTCTACAACCATACCGCAGAATCCCCGACAGACGCAAGGAAATAGACGCAAAACACCATAAAAATTGCGGGGACTCCCCCAGAAAGTCCACGGAAGCGCCCACTCTTAAGGACGCATTTACCGAAACAAACGAAATATGAGATTCTAGGACTATGAGCACTGAAAACACGAGTTTCCGCTTCACCGCGGAAGAAGAAACCCCCGTACACGGCCACACCGAACTCACCGAAGAGCAGGTCGAAGCCGTCAACGAACAGCTGCGCGACATCGCAGACGTACCCGCCATCGAAATCATCAGCTCCGCAGCCATCCACATGATGAGCGCCGCAGCCGTCAAGTGCGGCCTGGCAGCAGACGAAAACGCCGACGACCTCAAGGACCTCGACGAAGCACGCAAGCTCATCACCGCGTTGGCAGGCCTCGTCACCGCCGCAGCACCCGAAATCGGCTCCCAGCACGCAGCACCCCTACGCGACGGCCTGCGCACCCTGCAGCTTGCTTTCCGCGAAGCATCCCCCTTCCCGGACGAACCCGGCAAGGGCCCCGGCGAAAAACTCACCGGCCCGGTGTACTAGACCAACTGGTGTACTAAGCCGTATCTGGTGTATGTCAGCACGAAGCTCCGCCTCCCTCGTACTGAGGAAGGCGGAGCTTCGTCATATATAAAGCCTGTGCGGATAAGAAATCTACGCGGACTAGATACGCGGACTAGAGCGAACCGGCAGCTTTAGCGGGAAGCAGATTGACGCGGAGCGGCAGCTTTAGCGGGAACCAGCAACCTCAAGAGCCTGCTCAAAACTAAAGTTACCCACATACAGCGCCTTGCCAAGCACCACGCCCTCCAAACCAGAAGGCACCATAGAACGCAGCTTCACAAGATCAGCCAGCGACGCCACACCACCGGACGCCACCACCCGACAGGTAGTCTGAGCCAGCACCTCATCCAGTAGCTCCGCACCGGGGCCCGCCAGAGAACCGTCCTTACTCACATCCGTGACGATATAGCGGCGCACACCCGCGCCCTCCAGCCACGCCAGCGCCTCCGCCACATCAGGACCCGACCAGTCGGTACCTCGAGCCACCGTCACCCAGCCCCGCTCGGGGGTGTAACGAGCATCGAGGCCAAGAGCCAGAAGATCAGAATCGGCATAACGAGCCAGAGTGCCTTCAAGCCAGGAAGAATCCGCCAGAGCCGCACTAGTCACGTTCACGCGGTCCGGATTCAGACTCAGGGCACGCTCCAGACTCTCAGCATTACGCACGCCGCCACTGACCTGAATACGAACCGGAGCGGAGCCGACCATCCGAGCGTTCTCAGCACGGACTGCGGCAACCACCTCAGCCAGAACCTCAGTATTTGTGCCGCGGCCAAACGCCAAATCAAGGTCAACCAGGTGAATCCAGCGGGCACCAGCCTTCACCCAGGTCAGCGCCGCCTCAACAGGGTCGAGGCGCTGCTCACCGCCGGAGAGGGTGCCACCCACCGGGCGCACCGCGTAGCCTTCAGAAATATCAACAGCGGGCAGAAGTTCAAGAACGGGTACAGACATTAGTTACCTCCCGCAACAGCAGCGGTGCTCTCAGAGGATAGGGAGAGGCGACCAGTCACCGCAAGGGACGCAACCCAGCGACGAAGAAACTCCGCACCCAGCTCACCAGATTCCACCGGGCAGAACTGCACCGCCGTCAGCGGCCCGTTCTCAACTGCCGCGATATAGGCAGGCTCGGTGACAGTCCACGTCACCGCAGGAGGGGCAATATATTCAATGCTCTGATCAAAAGCCCACTCAAAAACGCCGTGCTCAGATTTGAAGTGAGCCTCGCCCTCAAGACCCTTGAGCAGCGCACTATCGGAGGAAGAACGCAGGGCAGAAACACCGGGCCCCAGGCCGCGAGTAGAAAGCTCCACACTCTCACCGGGCCACTCCCCCATGCACTGCACCTGAATCTGCCCCATCTGCGGATGCTCCACCGTCACCGAGTCGAAGAGGCAGCTCAACGCTGCACCGGCGACCAGCACCGGACGGCCACCAGCCACGCGGCGACCAATCACGCGCTCAGCGTCCTTAGCTTTCAGATCTTCGTACGCCTCAAGAGAGCTCGCACCACCGGTAACCACCATGCCGTCAGCCTCACGCAACTGATCAGGCACAGCGGTCACGATAACCTCCGCCCCCGCATCCTGAAGAAGCTTCACCAGGGCGCCACGAGTTCCAGGTTCCCCCAAAACGGCAACCACAGGACGAGCGGTCTGAGCACTCTGTACAGATTCAGTTTCGACGGGCGTGGGTTCAACGGGAACAGGCATCGGTGCGCTCCTAGTTCATAGGCTCAAGAATTCGGCTCAAGCGCTCTAGCTTGAGAGGTAGAGGATTCGGACTCAAGACATCAACCTCACGCAGAAACCAACCACACACGGGTCCGTGCTTAGCGCTGAGGCTGAGGAATTTCCAGACGCTGACCGGCATCAACAGAGGTGCTGGTCAGCGAGTTCAACTCCATAATACGAACCACAGTATCACGGGTATCACCTTGCGGATCCACCGCCTGAGCAATATCCCACAGGGTCTCGCCGTGCTTGACCACAACGACGGTTCGAGTCACCGAAGCGTTCTCCACAGAAGCAGAAGCCGCCGGACCAAAGAAGCTAATAGCATCGAGCACAATCAGCGCCGCCAAAGTCAGCAGAGGCAGACCTTTCAGGAAACCGCGCGGGGTGCCAAGACGACGAATAGAGGCGGGAACCTCGCGCAGAAGCTCGCCACCCTTAGCCAGAAGAACACTCTTCACACTGGGCGCCTGCGCATCAGAAGTAGTCTGCGCACCGGAAGCTGCAGAGCGAACCGGTGCAGGCGCCACAGTGGGGGTAGAAGCAGCGGGGGTAGAAACGGCGGGAGCATGGGTAGGCTGAGCCACCTGCGCAGGGCGGGGTGCATGAGCCGCACGAGAAGAGCGAACAGACTGCGAAGACGCAGGCACACGAGAACGCCCCTGTACGATGCTGGCGGACACGGTGCTGGCGGACGCAGTGCGGGCGGGGTGAAGTACCACCAAACCTGCCGGAAGGTGTGCAGAAGTGCCGCGAGAAGCAATAGGTGCTGCAGTAGTCATTGTGTGGTTCCTTTCTCTCAGCTCTCCCCGGGGTTACCCCGCGGGTCTAGCAATACCGAGCGATACCCGCTCGGAGGTCCTAGTTGAGTGATAACTATGGAGTGGTGATTGTTAAGCGATAACTAGTGGATAGCTATTCTCTAGTTAGGTCAGAGCGTCGGGTGCACCGGGTTGCCTCGGATTGCCTCAGCACCCCACCCCCTGAGCCCTCTCTTCGCCAGATGCTCCCTAGATTCGCCAGAGGCTTTCCAGAGCATCCGGGGTAGATCATGCGAAGAGAGAGGCAGAGGATTCAAATACATTCGAACACTCATTCACTCTCCCCTCCCGAAAGACTCCGGGTCGAATCTTCGAATATTTTTCGAACATTCACCCGTAAATCCTGAATTTCAGGAGAGATTCAAGAGTATATACGAACTCTTGTTCTAAAGTCTAGCAGAAATGTACTAAAGATTTCTTCGAGTTTCGAAGAAAAAATCTAGAATATTTGTTTGAGTTTTTCGGTGTAGTGTTCTACACTGGTGTCAAGAGACGTTCCACACGCTCCTGATGAGTCCTACTCACAGCAGGTTTCTGTACCCGTTACAGCTTGGTTCTGTATCGAGTGCAGGTGCCGCTGACTGAGTTTTTATAGGGCGGAGGCGCATACTCGTTGCCTGTATATCGCTCCGGTATCGCTCCGGCACGGATAGAATTCCTCCACCCCCTGACGAGATAAGACCCATTTCGGCAGAACCCAAAAAATTTTTAGGACACCATCAGAAAACGTGTGAAGCACCCATCCGTGCCCCGACCGGAATACAAAGGCCGGAGTACAGAAATCAGGGCACAGACCGAAGGAAAAGAAATGGCAACAGCACCCCGTCCGGCGCTGACCGCGCGCCAGCAGAAGATTCTTGACGCGATCCGCACCGAGATTGAACAAAAGGGTTACCCGCCGTCCATGCGCCAGATTGGTGACATGGTGGGTCTTGCGTCCCTGTCCTCGGTCACTCACCAGCTCGGTCGCCTCGAGACTATGGGCTACATTCGCCGCGACCCCAAGCTCCCCCGCGCCATTGAGGTGTTGGATGAGAACGGCGTCGGCATCCACGGTAGCGCGTCCTCTTCCCTGCCCGAGCTGCCGAACTTCGAAGTCGGCGATGAAGACCTCGTACCTGTTCCCCTGGTTGGACGAATTGCAGCGGGCGGTCCCATCACCGCCGAGCAGTCCGTGGAGGATGTGCTCGCCCTGCCCCGTCAGCTGGTCGGTAACGGCAAGCTCTTCATGCTCAAGGTCAAGGGCGATTCCATGATTGACGCCGCAATCTGCGACGGCGACTGGGTGGTTGTCCGCGAGCAGCACACCGCAGACAACGGTGACATCGTTGCTGCTCTGCTCGATGATGAAGCAACCGTGAAGGTGTTCCGTCAGGTCGACGGCCACACCTGGCTCATGCCGCGCAACTCCAACTACGAGCCGATTATGGGCGACCGCGCAACCGTCATGGGTAAGGTCGTCTCCGTGCTGCGTAGCCTCTAGAAAATAACAGTCTCTAGAAGAGGCGGGCCCTCAACAGCACAGCTTCTCAAAGAAGCTGGTTCTAAACAGCACCCCACCTCTAAAAGACACGGTCTCTAGAAGACATAACCGTTAGAACTTTTAGCTCTATATAGAATCACCCCGGTAATACGTGAAGGTTCACGTTTCACCGGGGTGATTTCTATAGGTCCAAATTTATATGTCCAAAGCGGGGCAGCGCTGCCATGAACGAATCCCGCCCGAGCTAACGCTCAATGCTCGCTGAAAGACGAGCCAGCGCACCAATCACGGCTGCCTTATTCTGCGTCGACCACATCGGCGGCATCGCCTTCATCAAGAAACCGCCGTAACGTTTAGTCGCCACACGAGAATCCAGCACAGCCACCACGCCGCGGTCAGACACCGAACGGATCAGGCGACCCGCGCCCTGCGCCATACGAATCGCCGCATGGTGAGCAGAAACCGCCATAAAGCCGTTACCGCGATGACGGTTCACCGCCTCCGTACGAGCCTGCGCAATCGGATCATCCGGGCGCGGGAACGGAATGCGGTCCATCACCACCAGGCGGCACGAGTCACCGGGAACGTCCACGCCCTGCCACAGGCTCATCGTTCCGAACAGGCATGAGTCAACGTCCTCACTGAACTCCTCCACCAGAGCCTTGAGCGAAGACTCACCCTGCAGAAGAATGTCCAGGTCGCTATGCTCACGCATGTACTCGGCGGCACGCTCAGCGGCGCGCTTCGAAGAGAACAGGCCCAGGGCGCCACCCTCCGAGGCCTCGCACAGCTCACGCAGACGCTCCAGCTGCCCCTCGTGCACACCAAATCCCGGAGGCTTCAAATCCCCGGCAACGTACATGATGCCCTGCTTGCGGTAGTCGAAAGGCGAACCCACGTCGATGCTAGTCCAGCGCGGAGCGCCCTCACCCTGCAGTCCCAGGGCAGCGGCCGCAACGTCAAAAGAGTCACCCACCGTCAGGGTCGCGCTCGTCAAAATCACGGTGCGGTCAGCGAACAAGCCGTCACGCAGCTGCAGGCCAACGCTCAACGGAGCGATATTCAGGGTCGCCGGGTCGGTATCGGAAGCAGCCACATAGCGGCCATTCTCCCAACCACCCTGACGAGAAATCCACAGAACATCCTGCTCACCCGAAGCCTCCAGAATGCGGCTACTCATATCGTGCACCTCAGAGACACGCGAGCGCGCCATCTGCAGGCCGGCATCAACGTCCTGACCGTCCGGTTTGGTATCGGACAAGGCGGTGCGGGCGGCATCATTGACCGCAGAAATGGCGGTCAAAAGGCGCCCGTCCAGGCCCTTCAGCAGGCCCTCGGCAAGGCCCTCGAAAGCGGTCTCCAGGGTGCCGGCAGCCATTTCCAGTGCGCCGGAATCAGCCTTCGAATGCTTCTTCACGCTACGCGCCGCACGGCGAACCATCGCGACCGTCAAAGAACCAGACACGGCACCGGTCACGCGGTCCACCAGCTCATGAGCTTCATCAATAATGACCGTCTCATGTTCGGGCAGAACCTTCATGCCTTCAAAAGCGTTAATCGCCAGCAGGGCGTGGTTCGTGATGACAATGTCAGCCTCAGCGGCACGGCTACGCGCCATCTCGCTAAAGCACTCTTCCACCAGCGGGCAGCGGCGGCCCAGACACTCGGCGGCGCTGACCGAGACCTGAGCCCAGGCGCGGTCAGAGACGCCGGGCTTCAGCTCGTCACGGTCGCCGGTCTCCGTGCGGTCAGCCCACTCGCGCAGGCGCACCACTTCCTCACCCACGCGGGAGGTCGAAGAAGGCATGTCAAAGAGAGCATCCGGTTCGTCTTCCGGGTAGCCGCCCTCCAGCTTGTGCAGGCAGAGGTAGTTATTGCGACCCTTGAGCAGAGCCACCTGCGCCTGCGACTCCGGGCGCGGCTCCAATGCTTCCAAAAGACGCGGAATATCGCGGTTCACGATCTGCGCCTGCAGGGCGAGGGTCGCCGTCGCAACCACAATCGGCTGGTCCGACTCCCCCACCCGCGCCAGGGCAGGAACCAGGTAGCCCAGGGACTTACCGGTACCGGTACCCGCCTGGACCAGCAGGTGACGCTGCAGTTCAAGAGCCTGCGCCACATGCGCCGCCATGGTGCGCTGACCGGCACGGTTCTGACCGCCAGTGGCGGCAACCGCCTCGTCCAGCAGGGTCAGGGCGTCCTTCGCACCGGGCAGAGTTTCAAGCTCCTGCCTGGTGAATCGGGTGCCGCCGGTTGCCAATCCGGGTACCGTTCCCGGGGCGTTTTTGGGCGCGTTGATGCTCTCGGTCACGCTCATCCGCCCTTAGAGAGCCTCAGAGTTAGAGGGCTGCTCGGAGTCAGATGCGGTCGCTTCAGCCAGGGCGTGCGCCTCCGCAAGTTCCTCTTCCAGGACCTCCAGCAGGTCGCCTTCCAGCACATACTCGGACAGTTCGGAGGCGACATCCTCACGGACCAGAGCCACCACGAACGTGCCGTCCGATACGAAATCGGTGCTCTTAATTTCGGCATCCCACTCGTGCAGGCGCGAAATAATCTCACCGTGCGAGTACGGAATCAGCAGCTTCACCTCAATGGAGGGGCGCGGAATGGTGTCCGCAATCTTCTGCTTCAGCTCCTCAATACCCTCACCGGTACGCGCCGAAACGATCACGTGCTCCGGCTCGCGCTGGCGCATACGCTCCAGCACGAACGGGTCGGCGGCATCCGCCTTATTCAGCACAATAATCTCGGGGATATGGCGGGCGTCAACCTCCGCGATGACCTCGCGGACAGCACGAATCTGCCCCTCCGGGTCCGGGTGCGAAGCATCCACCACGTGCAGGATGACGTCAGCGTCAGCGACCTCTTCCAGGGTGGAGCGGAACGCCTCCACCAGCTGGGTCGGCAGCGAACGCACGAAACCCACCGTGTCAGAGAGGGTGTAGCCGATACCGTCCGGGGTCTGAGCCTTACGGACGGTCGGGTCCAGGGTCGCAAACAGCGCGTTCTCCACGAGCACGCCGGCGTCGGTCAGTCGGTTCAGCAGGGAGGACTTACCCGCGTTCGTGTACCCGGCAATAGCAACCGAAGGCACGCGGTTACGGCGACGGTTCAGACGCTTCGTCTCACGCGCCGGCGCCATCGCAGCGATCTCACGCTTAAGCTTCGCCATGCGAGCGCGCAGGCGGCGGCGGTCCATCTCAATCTTGGTTTCACCGGGACCACGCGAACCGATACCCTCACCGGCTGCGGCACGGCCACCCGCCTGACGGGACAGGGACGCACCCCAACCACGCAGACGCGGCAGCATGTACTCCAGCTGAGCCAGCTCAACCTGCGCCTTACCCTCGCGGGACTTAGCGTGCTGAGCGAAAATGTCGAGAATCAGGGCGGTGCGGTCAATGACCTTGACCTTCACGATGTCTTCGAGGGCACGACGCTGAGAAGGAGCCAGTTCGGAGTCGACAATGACGGTGTCGGCGCCGGTCGCCTCCACAATGTCCTTGAGTTCCAGCGCCTTACCGGAGCCGAGGAAGGTGCCGGGGTCCGGCTTGAGGCGGCGCTGAACCAGGCCGTCCAGAACCTCGGAACCTGCGGTTTCAGCCAGTGCCGCGAGCTCACGCAGAGAGTTCTCTGCGTCCTCTACGGTGCCTTCAGTCCACAAACCAGCCAGCACCACGCGCTCCAGGCGCAGCTGGCGGTACTCGACCTCGGTGACGTCTTCAAGTTCGGTGGAGAGGTTCGCGATACGGCGCAGTGCGCGGCGCTCAGCGAGATCTTCCTGGTCACCGTCATATTCGGAATGCTCGCGCTGAACGTCAGAAATTTCACGCGCGCGAGTATCCAGCACACGGCGGCTATTGTTGCCGTGAGTGCTGGAAGAATTATCGCTGTGATGCGCGGTACCGGCGGCGTCATAAGTAGTGACGGAGGCGGCGGCCTGGGAGCGGCCCAGAACGCGGTCTACGGTGCGGCGCAGCTGCTCATCGCTGGGCAGCTTTTCGGTATCAGATACGGGGGTGTTCTTAGAATTCATACGCCTCTAATTCTACCGCCGTTGCCCGCATCAGGTAGGGGGTTCGGTCGCCTGTGCGCTCAGGGCGTGCAAGCTACTGCCCCACCTCGCGAATACTCTGCCCGTGTGCGGTCGGTTCTTGCCCTACCGGTACACTGGATAGCATGAGCGAGCAGCATTATTTCTCTGAAACCCCCGAGACCGAATTCAAGCCCCGCCCCGTGCAGGTGGAGCTTGCCGGCCGCAAGGTCACCGTCACCACAGCTAACGGCATTTTCAGCCCCTCCGGTATTGATAAGGGCACCGCTATTTTGCTGCAGGAAGCACCCGACCCGCAGGGTACACGCATGCTCGACATCGGCTGCGGTTGGGGGCCCATCACCCTGACTTTGGCGATGCTCGCACCGCAGGCGCAGGTGCACGCGGTGGACGTGAACTCCCGCTCCATTAGCCTGACCCAACGCAACGCCGCCGCTCTCGGCCTGTCCAACGTCACCGTGGGAACCCCCGAATCGGTTGACCCCGAACTGCGTTTTGACACCATCTGGTCGAACCCGCCGATTCGCGTGGGCAAGGAGGTTCTGCACGAGATCCTGCTGACCTGGCTGCCGCGCCTGGCGCCCGGCGGTGACGCCTACCTGGTGGTTCAGAAGAACCTGGGCTCTGATTCTTTGCAGAAGTGGATGGACGCGCAGCTTGGACAGCTACACCCCGGCGAGTTTGAGGTGTCGCGCTATGCGACCTCGAAGGGCTTCCGTATTCTGCGGGTGCACCGCTACGAGGACTAAAACCTCTGGCGCCCATTGCTCTGGTGCTAAATGCTAAAAATATAAAAGCGGCGGGTGTGTTCTGAATGTGTTGTCAGAAAACACCCGCCGCTTTTGTCGATAAAATCTCTGTTCTAAGACTGCTCTATCGCAGCAGGCTATCGCAGCACGACGGTCGCAACCATCTGCGCCGGACCAGCCAGAACAACATGCTCCAGGTCGTCCGGGCCCAGCACGAAAGTCACCGCGAGGGTACCGCCGGGCACATGCACCAGCCACTCATCCGGCGCTTCCTCGCCGCCCCAGAAACGAGTCGCCGCAGCCGCCGCACACGCGCCGGTACCGCACGACAGGGTCTCGCCCACGCCGCGTTCGTGCACGCGCATACGGATAGCACCCACATGCGCGCCGCTCTCAACGTCCAGGTCGACCGGCACCACAAACTCAACGTTCGTACCGTTGACCGGGGCGGGGTTCACCTGAGGCAGGCTGTGCAGGTCCAGGCCGTCCAGCTTACCGTCGGAGCCGAGCATCACCACGGTGTGCGGGTTACCCATCGAAATGGACAGGCCAGCGCGCGGAGTCTTCAGACCGCGAGCAGACACCAGGCAGTCCTCGCCACCCTCGCGGGCAGCGTCACCGTGAATGAAGCTCCACGGACCCATATCAATCGCATAGCCCTCTTCGGTACGCGCCACAGTCTTCACGCCGGCACGGGTACCAATCTTGACGGTCTCGCCCACCTCAAGCTCAATCAGGCCCTCAGTGCGCAGGTACTCCACAAACGCGCGTACACCGTTGCCGCACATTTCAGCGACAGAGCCGTCACCGTTGCGGTAGTCCATGAACCAGACAGCGTCCGGGTGCTCCTCAATCAGCTTCTGACCCGCGCGGGAGGCAGTGCTACGGGCAGCACGAATGAAGCCGTCCGCACCAATGCCGAAGTGTCGGTCGCAGGCGCGGGCTACCAGCTCGGGGGTGAGGGCAATTTCTGCGTTCTCATCCGTCAGAAAGATGAAGTCGTTACCGGTGCCGTGACCCTTGGTGAGGGTCAGGCCTGCCAGCTCGCCCCAGATGGAAGGGTTCTCGCTCATATGCTGTCCTTAAGGTTGGTGACCAGTCCGTCTATGATTTTACCGCGCCAGATGGTGAACCTGACATTCTTCCTTCAGAAATACTTCTGCGGCTCCCGGTTTACTTGACGAGTTCATCAAGATCACCGAAAGCCGCAGAAATAGGCGGGATACTTTACCGGTTTATGAAGATGCCGCTACGGCGTCTGCGGGGCGAGCGCGACGAATGCGCAGAAGCTTGCGGTCCTTCAAAGCCAACGCAGGTTTCTCAACATACAGCCAAGACAGCCACGCCAGGCCAATGGTAATCACGAAAGTGATGATGGCGTTCAGAACCCAGCCCAGCGATGCACTACCGAAGATCACCAGAAGAATCTGGACCGGGAATGCGTAGATGTACACACCGTAAGAAATATCGTTATGTCGACACATGTCAGTCTTAATCGCAGCGCTGAGAGCCAGGATTCCGTAAGCCACAGGCAGGTGCATGTACTGGGCAATACCAGGTGCAAACCATTGCAGAGCAAATCCTAGAACCGTGACCACAATAGCCACAGTAGCGTTATAACGAATACGCTTACCCCACATGTAGAGAATGACGCCTGCGAAGAAGTATGCGTGCAGGCGGAGAATAAGCTCTACAAAGTGATTGGGCTCGCGACCCATCAGCTCAAAAATCTGGTGCCCGAAAAATAGCCCAGCATAGATGACAGGAACCAACCATTTTGCGTTCTTACGAATAAACCCAATGTAGAAAATAGGGATAAGCGCTAGGTAAGCGAGGAATTCAAAACCCAGGGTCCAGGCTGACCCATTCCATGCGTGGGTGAAAGGGATGCCAATGGGACCGCCAAAAAGGGGGTATTGCAGATTGAAAAGGTCAAAATTGCGCGCGATGTATCCGCCTGCACCCTTCAGTGAATAGGGCTCAGCCGTGTGTCCGGTGGCTACAGCAATCGGTGCGCACAGGAAGACAACAAATAGAATAGATACCCAGTAGCCGGGGAAAATTCTTAGGGCACGACGCTTAACATAGCCGGAGATAGTACCCCGTTGCGCGCTATGAGCAATCAGGAATCCTGAGATGCAAAAGAACATGTTCACAGCCCATTCACCCAAAGTGCCGATATGTTCGGGAACAGGAATTCCGAGAATTCCAGCGTTAAAACCGACAAGAGGGGCAGCATGGGCCACGATAACTAACGAGGCCAATGAGAGGCGAATAAAGTTCAGTGAATTCGTTCCGCCTAGAATGGCATCGTAGAGGGAACGCGGAGTGGATTCTGCCGCGGACAGAGTGGCAGAATTTTTCGTATGTGATGTGAGTGACATATTTCCTCTATAGTTGAGTTCAATATATCCCTAGAGTAACCTCAATTTCCCAGCTTTAGTACGTCCATTTGCTTATTTTTGCAAAATTGTAGCCAACGCCTCATCTGCAAGGGTTGGTGAGAGCGCATCCAGCCAGTGCACGCGCGGGTCCGCACGGAACCAGGTCAGCTGGCGGCGCGCAAATTGGCGGGTGGCGATCGTCGTATCCTCAATCGCCTGCTCCACGCTGTAGTCCGCATCCTCAAGGGCGCGAGCGAACTGCGCGTAACCAATCGCGCGGGAGGCGGTCTTACCCTCTTGCAGCCCCTGCTCGTTCAGGGTGCGAACCTCATCGAGCAGACCCTGCTCGTGCATCAGCTCCACGCGGCGGTGCAGACGATCGTGTAGCAGGGCACGATCCATATCCAGACCAATCTGAATACTCTCGGTCACGTACTCGCGCACAGGCATGAACGCCGAGAACGGGCGCCCCGTCACTTCGAACACCTCCAGGGCTCGAATAATGCGGCGCTCATCCTTCACGCGCGCAGCCGACTCCGGGTCGACCTCCGCCAGGCGGGCATGCAGAACACCAATACCCTCGGTACGTGCCTGCTCCTCCAGACGCTCACGCACCCGCGCATCCGTGCCGGGGAACTCCAATTTATCCAGGGCGGCACGCACATACAGGCCGGAACCACCCACCAGAATCGGGTAGCGGCCACGGGCACGAATCTGCTCAATCAGCTCACGGCTACGCTCCTGAAACTCCGCCACGGACGCCTCATCCCGCACGTCCATAATGTCCAGCAGGTGGTGCGGGACACCGCGCATCTCCTCCGCGGTGACCTTCGCGGTACCAATATCCATGCCCCGGTAGAACTGCATAGAATCAGCGTTAATGCACTCACCGTTCAGGCGCAGAGCCAGCTCAATGGCGAGCGCGCTCTTACCGGTGCCGGTCGGACCCACAATAGCGATAACGGGCAGAGTTTCGGAGATAGTCATGCGCCCCATTCTACCGGTTCCCTCACCCCCACTTGCGGTGGCGGCAAGAGCCCGAAGAACAGGGCGCATGATTCGTTATAGGTTTTAGGGGCGCAGGCCAATGGTCGGCATGCCCAGCCCCACCGGCGCACCGGGCACCTGGGTGGTGCCGGTACCGCAAGAGTCAGCCTGAGAGCGGTCCCACGCGTCACCGGCGCGGGTGCGGCGCAGCTGGTACTGCTCGGCGGTCGGGTCAGAAATCAGGTGGAAAGAACCAGCCTCGGTAATGGGCACGGTGACCATATCGCCGGGGCGGGGAGTCTCGCAGCCCTCGGGCACCGAGAAGTGCACGAGGCGCTGGTCCGGGCCGCGGCCCGAGAGGCGGTGAGTCTGGTCAGCCTTACGACCGGCCTCCGCAACGACCATCAGTTCAACGGTCTTACCGAGCTGCTTGCGGTTCTCTTCACCGGCGATGCGGTCCTGCAGGGCAATCAGACGCTCGTAGCGTTCCTGCACGACCTCCTTCGGGATCTGGTTCTCCATGGTCGCCGCGGGGGTGCCGGGGCGGATCGAGTACTGGAAGGTGAACGCGGAGGAGAAACGAGCCTGCTCCACAACCTTCAGGGTGTCCTGGAAGTCCTCTTCAGTCTCGCCGGGAAAGCCCACAATGATGTCGGTGGTAATCACGGCGTTCGGGATACGCTCGCGCACCTTGTCCAGAATATTCAGGAACTTCTTGGAGCGGTAGGAGCGGCGCATATCCTTGAGCACCTTGTCGGAGCCGGACTGCAGCGGCATGTGCAGCACGGGCATGACGTTCGGGGTCTCCGCCATCGCGTCAATCACGTCGTCGGTGAACATTGCCGGGTGCGGGGAGGTGAAGCGTACACGCTCCAGGCCCTCAATCTCGCCGCAGGCACGCAGCAGCTTGGAGAACGCCTGGCGGTCGCCGAACTCCACGCCGTAGGAGTTCACGTTCTGGCCGAGCAGGGTCACCTCAATAGCGCCGTCATCGACCAGCGCCTGAACCTCGGCGAGGATGTCGCCGGGGCGGCGGTCCTTCTCCTTACCGCGCAGAGACGGCACGATGCAGAAGGTGCAGGTGTTGTTACAGCCAACCGAGATGGACACCCAGCCGGAGTACACGTGGTCGCGCTTAGTCGGCAGGGTGGAGGGGAAAACTTCGAGGGATTCGAGCAGTTCTGCCTGCGCCTCGTGGTTGTGGCGGGCACGCTCCAGCAGGGTGGGGAGGGCACCAATGTTGTGGGTACCGAACACGACGTCCACCCAGGGTGCCTTCTCAATGATGGCGTCCTGGTCCTTCTGCGCCAGGCAGCCGCCCACGGCGATCTGCATGCCCTTGTGGGCGCGCTTGACCGGCGCCAGCTGACCGAGGTTGCCGTAGAGGCGGTTGGAAGCGTTTTCGCGGACCGCGCAGGTGTTGAAAACCACCAGGTCGGGCTGGGTGCCTTCCTCAGCGCGAACGTAGCCGTTAGCCTCCAGCAGGCCGGACATTCGTTCGGAGTCGTGCACGTTCATCTGGCAGCCGAAAGTGCGCACTTCGTAGGTGCGGGGGCTGGTTTCGGGGGTCTGGGCGGAATCGCTGAGGGTCGAAGTCATGCCCTATAGGGTATCCGATGGGGGATAATGGCTCTATGCAGGTTTCCCTTAGTAGCAACTTTCCGGCTCTGTCACCGAACGTTTCTTCCGCCCCCGCCCCTGACGGGGAGCTTCTGAGCACCCTCATTGAGGAGGCGATTGCTGCCTACTCCCCCGTGCCGCCTCAGGCGAGCGCTGATTCTGCCTCGATGCGTCAGACCCTGATGCAGCTGCTCAGCTGGGCGCATTCTTTGGAGCAGGTGGCTGGCCGCACGGTTGAGCGCGTGCAGATTCTGGGCACCGGCATGCGTTCCGTTGTGGTGCGTGTGGCGTATGAGCCTGCAACCGAGCCAGCGGAGTCTTTGCCGACCTCGATTATTGTGAAGCGTTACCGCCGTAAGGATTCGACGGTGAACGCGGGCGGTTTCGGGTACCTGCGTGAGCGTTACGGTTTGGAGGCGCTGAACCTGCAGGTTCCGGGCCTGTTCCCGCAGCTCTACGGCGCGGATCCTGAGCTGCGTGTGTTGGCTCTGGAGGATGTGAGCGCCGGAACCGTTGAGGGCGAGCAGTATTCGGTCGCCCACGCCCTGCTGGAGGGCACCGAACAGCAGGCGCTGGACGCTCTGAACTACTACATTGAGGCGTACCGTGCCCTTGCCGCCAGCGGCATTATGGGTGAGGCGGTGGAGGATTACCGCCTGAACCTGGCGCGTGCCGATCGCAAGGCGCAGTTCCCGGGCGCTATTGCCTCGCCGGGGTTGGCTGAGCGCGGTTTGAAGAAGCTGTACGGTGTGGCTGATGAGGCGCGCTCCCCCGAGCACGATGTTGACAGCCCGGCGTCCAGCTCTGCCGCGCATGAGGATGCGCCCGTTCTTCCCGCCGCTGTTGAGGAGCTGTCTTTCCGTTTCCGCCGCGTTCTGCAGCCCTTCTTCACCAAGCGTCCGCCGGTACCCGAGCAGTTCAAGCTCAACCGCGGCAAGGTCTATATGCTCTCTTCGGGCGATTTTTCGCCGCAGAACGTGCTAATTGGTTCAGCAGACGGCGCGCAGGTGCGCATGGTCGATGCGGAGGGCACCTGCCTGCACCACCGCGGCTTCCCCTTCGTTGAGGCGATGCTGGGATTCCCCTCCTCGCCGGAGTACCCGCGCTACCGGGTGGACCGTAAGAAGGCGCTGCCGGCGCTGTACTCTGCCCTGTTTGAGGACGCCCCGCTGGATGATCACCTGGCGGAGGATTTGGCGGTGTGCACGGCGGTGACCGTGTGCGCTCTACTGGAGCTGTATTCTTCTTCGGCGCGTGCCGATTTGTTGCCTCGTATTCGCCGTGAGGGTGCGCAACTGATGCGCCTGCTGCTGGAGATCGCTGGTTCTCAGGATGCAACCCTCGCCGAGTTCGCGGACCGCCTGGGAGCGGTCGAGTAAACAGCAACGCCAACGGCAGATACAGCCTTCGACAAGGTGTTTTATAAACGCTCAAAAACGTAAGGGTGAGCCCGCTACAGAGTATTTCTGTAGCGGGCTCACCCCTTTAGCTCATTGACGGAAGCTCTTTGGCGGAGGTTATTTGGCGAAGACTCTTTAGCTGAGACTCTTTGGCGGAGCGCACCTGCTTGCCCTCTATCGGGGCCGCGAACTACCAGAACACTGAGCTACCAGAGCTCGTCCTCCGCACCGTAGGCGGCTAGTTCCTCACGAATCACCGACATCGACACCGAGGAGGAGTACCCGCGGCGAGCCAGCATCCCCAGCAGTCGGCGGGTCACCCTATCCTTTTCGGCGCGGTCGCTCAAATCCATGCCGGGGCGCAGCTTCTTACGCACCAGCTCGGCAGCGTCCTCACGTTCCTGCTCGTCGGTGCGCTGAGCCAGTGCGTTCTCCGCCTCTTCACCGCGCACCCCGCGTTCAGCAAGCTCACGGCGCAGCGCGGTGCGGGAGAGCTTCTTGGTGCGGCTCTTCTGCGCCACGAACGTTTGGGCGTATTCGGCGTCGTCAATGAGTTTTGCCGCCTCAAACTTATCGAGCAGCGACTCAATGAGCTCCGCGTCGAAGCCTTCTGCCTGCAGCTTCTTGCGCAGCTGACCTCGGGTTTTTGCCGAGTACGCCAGCTGGTTATACACGATGGTTTTAGCGCGCGTGTAGGGGTCTGCTTCTTCCGCGGCACGGGCGGCACGCACTTTCTGCTTCCAGGAAGGTACATTGCCCTCCTGTGGTGAGGATGCATTTCCCATCTGAGAGGTGCCCGAATGGGAGCCCCGAGCTCGAGAACCGCCCTTTGCGGAAGTAGCCGAAGCGGCACGGCGCTTTCCGGTACCGACGCCCTGCGCCTCTTCCTCAGCGATACCGCGGATGAGTGCTTCTTCGGCGGGGGTGAGTTCTTCGTTCAAGCTACTTCCCTCCCTGAATAGCTTGCGCCCCGAGCCGCGGCCCGTGCGGCTCTTGCGGGTTTCCTCCTCGTCACTGCGAGCCCCAAAGGCGGACGCGTAGGGCGAACGGCTCCGCATTTTCTCTTCCTGAGCCGCGCTCATGCGGCGGAACCCACGCTTGTAGTCGGTGTTCTTGGAGGCACGCGAAGACTTGCGTTTCTTCTGTTTATCCCGCTGAGCAGCTTGCCTCTCAAGCTCTTCCTTTTCTTCGGCGGTGAGCCCCGATCCGATGGAGGCGGCACCGGCTCGACTCATACGGCCAGCAGCCATGGGGCGCGGCTCGGCACCACCGGGGGTAAAGGCACGAACGGGCGCTTCGTCAATGGAGACGGCGGGCAGGTCCGGGTCAACGAGCAGGCTGCGGCGCTGTGACTCGCCGTCTTTCCCAGAGCCTGAGGGCACAGCATCGGAAAGTACAGCGCCGGAGGGCACAGCTTGCAGGGGCAGCTCGGGTACGCGGAACTCCCCCGCATAGTCGCCGCCGTTATCGCGGGCGATGCTTTCTTCAACAAAGCCGTGCGCGGCGGGGTGCCAGTCCGGGAACTCCTCAGAGGCTACCGAATCCACGGCCCTGTTCCGCGCCCACTTCTTCCGTGCGTTTTCTGTGGATGCCGGCTTCTCCGCTACCGTTTCTGCGGGTGCCCCTTCGTCCGAGGGTACCCAATATTCCCCTGCATAATATTCCCCTGTGTACTCTGCTTCAGGGTACAAAGGCTCTGCCGGATACGGAAGTTCATCCTCGTAGGGAGGCTCGTCAGGGTACGGAGGTTCATCAGGGTACAGGGGCTCAGCCTCATACGGGGGCTCTTCAACAGTGGGAGCAGTAGCCTGCGGCGCTTCCCAGGTGAGGGTGGGCTCCGCCAGGGGTGCGGGCGCCTCAAAATTGAGCGCCTCGAAGCTGCCGACCTCAACCGGCGGGGCGGTGGACTCAAACGAACCAGTAGCTTCAAAAGAAATAACGGGCTCAAAGGAAATAGCGGATTCAAAGGGAACAGGCGCAGAGAATGCAGCGTCCTGGAAAGCTGGGCTTTGGAAGGCTGAACCTTCCAGAGCTGAGGAACCGAAGTGCGGTTCGGTCGCGTCCAGCGCCGCAAAACCGGCATCACCGTCACGCGCACTGTTGTGCTTGTGCTCTTCATAGCCGTTCTGTTCCGTCATGCGCTGTTCCGCCATGTTCAGTTCCTCCTCTCCCCTGTGTTGGCTCGTCCCCTGTGTTGAATCGCTTGATGTGTTGGGTCCGCCTAATGACCCGCGCGCCGCGCTATACGGCGCTCCCCCATTGTAACGAGGGGCTGTCTCGGCGCCCGCTGACGCTCCATTTAACGCGCTTTCCGTTAACGACAGATTGCCGTGCACCGTGCGGAATGCACAGCACACGGCAATCAGTCGTGGCGTTAGCAAGAAGCTACGCGGGCCGGTTTAGAACTCCTCAGCCAGCTCGTCCAGCGGGTCGTTACCCTCGGACTCAGCAGCTACCTGCTCGTCAGCTTCTTCCTCAATGATGCCCAGCTTCACCAGAACCTTGTACTGCAGTTCCTCGGTGAGCTCGGGGTTGTCCTTGAGCAGCTTACGAACGTTCTCGCGGCCCTGACCCAGCTGCTCACCGTCGTAGGTGAACCATGCGCCGGACTTCTTGACGATGTCGTTCTCCACCGCCAGGTCCAGGATGCCGCCCTCAACGGAGATGCCCTCACCGTAGAGGATGTCGAACTCAGCCTGCTTGAAGGGCGGAGCCATCTTGTTCTTCACGATCTTGGCGCGGGTGCGGTTACCGATCGGGTTAGCGCCGTCCTTGAGGGTCTCAATGCGGCGAATGTCGATACGGACCGAAGCGTAGAACTTCAGTGCCTTACCACCGGTGGTGGTTTCGGGAGAGCCGAAGAAGACACCAATCTTCTCACGCAGCTGGTTGATGAAGATTGCGGTGGTGCCGGTTGCGGAGAGGCGGCCGGTAATCTTACGCAGAGCCTGGCTCATGAGGCGAGCTTGCAGACCCACGTGGGAGTCACCCATGTCGCCTTCAATTTCGGCGCGGGGTACCAGTGCGGCAACGGAGTCGACGACCACAATATCAACGGCGCCGGAACCAACCAGCATGTCCATGATTTCCAGTGCCTGCTCACCGGTGTCGGGCTGAGAGACCAGCAGCTGATCGATGTCCACGCCCAGCTTGGCCGCGTAGATCGGGTCCAGTGCGTGCTCAGCGTCGATGAACGCTGCCACGCCGCCTGCCTTCTGAACGTTCGCTACAGCGTGCAGCGCAACGGTGGTCTTACCGGAGGACTCGGGACCGTAAATCTCGATGACGCGGCCGCGGGGCAGACCGCCAATACCCAGAGCGGCATCCAGGGCGATAGCGCCGGTGGAGATAACCTCGGTCTTGGTGATTTCCTTATCACCCAGGCGCATGACTGCACCCTTGCCGTAGTTCTTGTCGATCTGTGCCATCACGGCTTCAAGTGCCTTGGCGCGACCCTCTTCGGGAACGCGAGCTACGCTCTGAGACTTGGTGTTCTTAGCCACGGTAGTACCTCGTTCTTTGTGTTGTCAGTGGTTGACGGGAGTAATGTTTCTTCGGAATCGGTGGGACTCGTAATCGAGACCTTGAAGGTTTTGGCCTACCGGTTCCTTCTGAGACTACTCTAGGGTCACAGCCTGACAGGATAAGGCCATTTTTTAAAATCTGTGGAAAACTTTGAAGATTTTTCCGAAAAATTCCTGATGTGGAAAAGTCTAGCATGAATCGAACAAAATTACGACCCAGTTTCGAATAAATCGGATAGGGTTTCGGCATATATTTTCGAAAAACCCTGGATTATCGGCTAATTATTCGAAAATACCTCCCGCGCAGGGGCTAGCACTCGAACAAATGCCAGGGAACAAACGGTAGGCACCGCCCGCACACTAGGCACCGCTCATTCGCTAGAACACGCCAGACTTACCGACTAGCGCAACGGCTCCTTATCGGGACCTAGGCGGCGCTCCTGCGGAATCTCCTGCTCTTCACAGATGGCAAGCCACACATCCTTCGGGTTAACGCCCTGGTCCAGCGCCTCCGCAGCGGTCACATGACCCAGCGAGCCCAGCACCAAGTCACGTGCCAGCACCGGAGCATACCCGGCACCGAACTCATACTCCATGCACGCCCAAAATTCGCTCAGCTTCACAAGCGCTCCTTCCGCTTCACCGCTAGTTTGCTTCATAATTCGTCACATCGCCCGCATCGCCCGAGAACAAGCCCAGGATATACCCAGAATGAACCCGGGATAAACCGAGAATAAGCGATGCCGCACACCCACCTTACGGGGATGCACGGCATCGCTTCACGTTTTAGTGCGGCATATGCCGCCTCGCGTTACTTCGAGAGAATGTAGTAATCGCTCTTGTACTGCTCGGACATTTCAGCCGGAACAGTATCCGGAATCTGAACGCCCTCGAGAACCGCCATACGGTCGGCAACCTCACGCAGCATCTGGGACATCGGAATGTCCAGAGCCTGGCAAATCCATGCCAGCAGTTCGGAGGAAGCTTCCTTCTGACCGCGCTCAACTTCGCTCAGGTAACCGAGGGAAACACGGGCACGCTGGGAAACCTCGCGCAGGGTGCGGCCCTGACGCTGGCGGACATCGCGAAGAACCTCACCGATTGCCTGTCGCAGGGGAACAACCTTAGCTTCCTCAACGACCGGGGCGACCTGTCGGGGGGTCTCCTCGATTTCCTTCCACTTAGTAATGCCATTAATCGATACGCGCTGCTTAGCCATGAGCTTCTATATCACTTTCCTGAGTAGGTATTCCCGACCTGCGGGACTGTACATAGTTAAGCCTAACTGATTTTTGGAGCGTGAGCTAGGAGCCTCGCCATTTTCGTTCTCTTCTTAAGGCTTATATCTATTCAAACAGGCGAACCTATGCCTTTATTCCTGCGGAGCTGAAAGAACCCTGTGAATACATTTGAACCGTAAAATTTTTCTCAAGTAGGCACTCCACAGACGGCTACACGGCCGTTCCAGATACCACGTAGCCGCTTCAGGCACTGCACAGCACACAGCCCGACCCACTCCAGCCCGGCCCGCTACGCCAACTCGTTCTCTAGAACCCCACCGGCACCGCCGCGCACCGCACGCGCAAGCAAAGCAATCGCATCCGCGCTCGCCGCCGCACGAATCTGCGCCCGGTCCCCCGAATAGTGGCGTTCAAACACCTCAGAACCACTCGGCGAACACACACCGATATAGACCGTACCCACCGGCTGGCCGTCCGCAGGATCAGGACCGGCAACGCCCGTGGTCGACACCGCATAATCGGCACCGCACACGCGCGCCGCACCGACCGCCATCTGCACCGCCACCGCAGGATGCACCGCACCCTCACGCGCCAGCAGCTGAGCGTCCACGCCCAACACCTGAGCCTTCACCTCGTAGGCGTAGGAAATCACGCCGCCGCGGTAATACGCGGATGCGCCCGGCACCGTACAAATCGCGCCGCCAACATCCCCGCCGGTCAGCGACTCAGCCGTCGCCACCAGCACCGGGCCCTCCTGGGAGGCACGCAACCGCACCACATCGCGGAGCAGCAGCGCCGCCGCCTCCGGGGTACCGGAGAAAACCTCAGCGGAGGAAAGCTCAAGGGACAGAGCATCTTCAAGTACGAGGGGAACAACCATCATTCTCTCCTTTCAGCGGCGAACCGCCGCCCAAAACATCACGCGGCACACAACGGGCCGCAGATACAGCGAAGGGGAGCAGCACACGCCACTCCCCTCGCCTCTACTTACCGCCGCCCTGAGAGGCCTGAGCCTGCAACCAGTTACGACGCAAAATATACGCATCACGCACATACACCAGACCGGTCCACACGGTAATCGCGGTAACCGCGCCCATCAGAACCCAACCCGGAATCAGCCAGCCAAGGCCCAGCTGGCCCAGCGGCAGAAGCATCAGCACCAGCGCCACCGTCTGCAGCACGGTCTTAATCTTGCCGCCCTTACTAGCGGCCATCACACCGTACTTAATGACGAACAGACGCATAATCGTAATGCCCCACTCGCGCAGCAGAATCACAATCGTGACCCACCACCACAGCTCACCCAGCGCCGACAGCACAATGAACGCCGCGCCGGTGAGGAACTTATCGGCAATCGGGTCAGCAATCTTACCGAAGCTCGTAATCAGATTACGCGAGCGCGCCAGGTAGCCGTCCGCCCAGTCCGTGAGCATGGCAAGAATGAAAATAATCCACGCCAGCCAGCGGTGCGTCGGATCAGCGGCACCAAAAGTACCGCCCGAAACCAGGGCAACAATGAAGAAAGGAACCGCAACAATACGCAGAACCGTCAACACATTCGGCACATTCCAGTTCGAAGGCTTCGCTGTGCTGACCGCACCGGCGGGTCCGGAATTGCGAGCTTCACTCATAACGGCTCCTTACGGGTAGATGGCTTTCGACGGTGAGAGACCGCGTACGCACCGACACCTAAACGTATCGGGGATACGCAAACACCCCGTACCGTCCATTATACGTGTGCCGTAGCAGACATCACAGGGATGATACGGGGTGTATGTCGCACGTTCACTCAGCTGACCCGCTCAGATGGGCGGGTCAGCTGAGCGGGCAGGGCGCTGAGGCACTAGCGGCCGGTCAGCTGCCAGGCGTCCTCCGAGCCCTCATCATCGGGCTCATCAAAATAGTCGGTGACCGCTTCACCCGGGTCCACCGCGTTCGCGTACGGGTCGGCAGCCGGAGGCTCCTCACCACGAATACGAGCCAGGGTCGCCTGCAGGTCATCCGGGCGGATCAGCACCTCACGTGCCTTCGAGCCCTCCGAGGGGCCCACCACGCCCTGCGATTCCAGCAGGTCCATGATGCGACCAGCCTTCGCGAAGCCCATGCGCAGCTTACGCTGCAGCATCGAGGTCGAACCGAACTGGGTCGTAATCACAATCTCCGCCGCCTGCAGCAGATCGTCGAGGTCATCGCCGATTTCCTCATCAATCTGCTTCTTCGCGGCAGAGACCATCACGTCCTCACGGTAGATGGTCGGCGCCTGCTTCTTCACGTGCTCAACCACGGCGTGAATCTCAGACTCAGACACCCACGCGCCCTGAACACGCATCGGCTTCGAGGCACCCATCGGCAGGAAGAGCGCGTCACCCTGACCAATCAGCTTCTCAGCGCCGGGCTGATCAAGCACCACGCGAGAGTCAGTGACCGAGGAGGTCGCAAACGCCATACGAGACGGAACGTTCGCCTTAATCAGACCGGTCACCACATCCACCGACGGACGCTGGGTCGCCAGCACCAGGTGAATACCCGCCGCACGCGCCAGCTGCGTAATACGGACAATCGCCTCTTCCACATCACGCGGAGCGACCATCATCAGGTCGGCGAGCTCGTCAACAATCACCAGCAGGTACGGGTACTCGTGCACCGTGCGCTTGCTACCGGGGTCGGGCTGAACCTTACCCTCACGCACCGCCTTGTTGAAGTCGTCCACGTGCTTATAGCCGTAATGGGCGAGGTCATCGTAGCGTGCGTCCATCTCACGAACCACCCACTGAAGAGCCTCGGCAGCCTTCTTCGGGTTCGTAATGATGGGCGTAATCAGGTGCGGAATACCCTCGTAGGCGGTGAGTTCCACACGCTTCGGGTCGACCATCACCAGGCGCACCTGGTCGGGGGTTGCGCGCATCAGAATCGAGGTGATCATCGAGTTCACGAACGAAGACTTACCCGCACCGGTCGCACCGGCGACCAGCATATGCGGCATCTTCGCGAGGTTCGCCAGCACGAAGCCGCCCTCAACGTCCTTACCCACACCCATAACCATCGGGTGGTGGTTCGCGTGAGCCTGCGGGGAACGCAGCACATCACCCAGCGCAACGGTCTCACGGTCCGTATTAGGAATCTCAATACCAATCGCGGACTTACCCGGAATCGGGGACAGAATACGAACATCCGGGCTCGCCACAGCGTACGCAATGTTCTTGCTCAGCGCGGTCACACGCTCCACCTTCGTGGCGGGACCCAGCTCAATCTCGTAGCGGGTCACGGTCGGGCCGCGCGAGAAGCCGGTGACCTGCGCATCCACCTTGAACTGCTCCAGCACATTCGTCAGAGCCTCAACCACGTGCTGGTTCACCTCGGAAGACTCCTTGGCGGGAGGACCAGCAACCAGCATCTCCTCCGAGGGCAGCACATAGGTGCCGCGGGAGGATTGCACAACCTGCTCGCCGCGCGCCCGCTCGGTGGTTGCCACCTGAGTGTTGTTCTGCAGCGGGCGGGATGCGCCAGCCTCGGGCGCTCGCAAAGCCGCGGGAGCCGCGTTCTTCGGGTGCGCACCCGGTGAGTGCATGCGGGTCGGAATCGGAGGCTGAGCCGCGGGTGCGGCAGGAGCCTGGGATGCGGAAGCCTGGGCGGTACCCTGCGCAGGGTTAACCGTCTGGTGAGGCTTCGTCTGCGGTGCCGCCTCCTCAGAAGCGCCGAAGCCGTCGTATGCCTCAACATCAAAGAGAGGCTCCTCACCCGGAATACGGTTCACGCGGCCGTTCGCCACGGCGGCGCGCTGCACCTGGTCCAGGCGGGCTGCGGGCGCATCCGATGCCTCAACGTCGAAGAGGTCCGGGCTGCTCGAATAAGCACTGTTCTGCGTAGAAGTACCCTGCGCAGAACTACTCTGCGCCGTACCCTGCGCAGCCGGTGCCTGGTTGAGACGACCCGGCAGGCGAGACAGGCGGTTCGGCTTAGCCGCCGGGCGCGTCTGCTGAGCCGATCCCTGCGCAGAATCCTGTGCCGAATCCGCGGGCTGTACCGGCATCTGCGTAGTCTCCAGGTGAGTCTCATCCACCACGGCACTCACGAATGCTTCATCACCGGCGTACTCGTCCAGGGAAGAATCCGTCGAGGCTGCGGGAGCAAAGCCCAACCAACCGCGCAGACGCGAGAACAGGCCACCAGACTTCGGAGCCGTGCGTGCCGGCTTCTCATCCTCGTACAGGTAGCTACGGTCGTGCTCCTCAGCATTCAGATCCACGGTCTGAGTCGCATCCGAAGGGCTATCCTTCACGGAGGTTCGAGTCGTGCCATTGGGCTTCTCACCCAGAGCCAAACCGACCAGGTGCAGGGTACGCGGTACCACCTGACGAATCGGAGTGTTCGTCAGAACCATCAGACCGGCAATTCCCAGCAGCAGGTGAATCAGAATCTCAACGAACGCAATACCGCCGCTCACACGCACAATGGGGGTGCCCAGCAGCACGCCAGCCACGCCGCCACCAGCCCAGACGGCGTTAAAACCATCCGCGAAGGTCGGGTGACCCGCATGGCGAGCAAAAAACAGGGAGGTCGCCACCAGCATGATGAAGGAACCCACCGCCACGCGGTTATTACGTTTAATCAGGTCGGGTCCACGGAAAACGCACCACGCCATGATGAGGCAGAACACCGGAATCAGCAGGGCGCCCTGACCGAAAATACCGCCCAACATGGTGTGCCAGGCGTCCAGGGGCGCTCGCAACAAACCGAGGGAGGTGTGGGCACGCCAGTTGTACCACTCCACTCCGGCGCTAATCAGGCCGAACAGCAGGATGGTGAGCGCGCCGCCGTCGCGGCGGTCTTCGGGCGCAAGGTCGGTGCGCACCGCGCCAATGGAGCGGAAGAGCCCACCGATAGCGTGAGCAATGCTCAGCCAGACGGAGGAGATAGCGCCCGCTACAGGGTTCATCGCGTTGGCACCGCGCTGGGCACCGCCTCGGGAGGTGGTGCGCTTGCGGGTGGTCTTCTTAGTGTTTGCTTTAGTAGAGGTCGTGTTACGACCCTTCGTGGTCCGTGGAGCCATACCTTTTAGGGTATCAACCTTCCCGTTAATGTACCGATTCTTTCGTTATCAGTGAGCTAAAAAGTGCGCCCCGCCGGTGTCTATGCGGGCATCGTTAGGGAGCTCATGAGGCGCTTCTCCCCCACCGTGTTCGCTTTCGCGTAGCTTTCGCACAACTTTCGCGTAGCTTTCGTCCATACCTTCTTCAGATACACAGCAGGCGGGGCCGACACAACGTATCGACCCCGCCTTTTCGCTGTTTACGGGCAGCTAGCCTCGCGCAGAGTGTTAGTTCTTCGTGTTAGTTCTTCGCGGCCTTCGAGGTGTTCTCAACAACCACGGGAACAATCATGGGCTTGCGGCGCAGACGGCGAGAAATCCAGGCACCGATGGTGCGGCGCACAATCTGCTGCAGCTGCTGCACGGTGTGCACCTTCTCGGGTGCGCGGTGCAGAGCATCCTCCAGAGCGGCGGTAATCTTCGGAACAATCTCGTCAAAGACCGAGTCGTCCTCAGCGATACCGCGAGCGTGAATATCCGGACCGGTCACCACGCGCTTAGTTGCGCGGTCAATGACAGTCACGATAGACACGAAGCCCTCTTCACCCAGGATGCGGCGGTCCTTCAGATCGCTCTCGGTCACCTCACCGACGGAGCGGCCATCAACGTACAGGTACTCGCAGGGAACCTCGCCCACCACGGACGCCACGCCATCGCGCAGGTCCACGACGGTGCCGGACTCGCAGAGCAGCACGTTCTTCTTCGGAACGCCGGTCTCCATCGCCAGGTCGCCGCTGGCAATCAGGTGGCGAACCTCGCCGTGAACCGGCATAACGTTCTTCGGCTTGAGAATGTTGTAGCAGTACAGCAGCTCACCCGCGGCAGCGTGACCGGAAACGTGAACCTTCGCGTTGCCCTTGTGCACCACGTTAGCGCCCAGCTTCATGAGGGCGTTAATGATGCGGAAGACGCTGGTCTCGTTACCGGGAATCAGCGAGGACGCGAGCACCACGGTGTCGCCGGGCTCAATCTGAATCTTGTGGTCACCGTTCGCCATGCGCGACAGTGCCGCCATCGGCTCGCCCTGCGAACCGGTGCACATCATTACAATCTGGTCGGGGCGGTAGTCGTCAACCTTCTTCAGATCCACCAGCACGTTCGCGGGAACCTTCAGGTAGCCCAGCTTCTCAGCAATGGTCATGTTACGCACCATGGAGCGGCCCACGAGCACGACCTTACGGCCACGCTCAGCGGCTGCGTCCAGTACCTGCTGCACGCGGTGAACGTGCGAGGAGAAGGACGCCACAATAATACGGCCGCTTGCGTCACGGAAAACGTTCGACAGCACCGGACCGATGTGCTTCTCGGTCGGGGTGAAGCCGGGAACCTCAGCGTTGGTGGAGTCCGGCAGGAAAAGGTCCACACCCTCCTCGCCCAGGCGGGCGAAGTGGCGCAGATCGGTGATGCGGCCGTCCAGCGGCAGCTGGTCCATCTTGAAGTCACCGGTGTGCAGGACCTTACCCGCCTGGGTGCGGATGTAGACAGCCAGCGCATCCGGAATCGAGTGGTTCACAGCAACGAACTCACACTCGAACGGACCGAAACGCTCCACCTGGTGCTCCTTCACCGCGAGGGTGTAGGGCTTGATGCGGTGCTCGGCGAGCTTCGCCTCAACCAGCGCCAGGGTCAGTTCAGAACCGACCAGGGGGATGTCGGGGCGGCGGCGCAGCAGGTAGGGAACCGCGCCGATGTGGTCCTCGTGGCCGTGGGTCAGAACCATGGCGACCACGTCGTCCAGACGGTCAACAATGTAGCTGAAGTCGGGCAGGATCAGGTCCACGCCGGGCTGGGACTCTTCGGGGAAGAGCACGCCGCAGTCGACAATCAGTAGCTTGCCGTTAATTTCGTACACGGTCATGTTACGACCGACTTCGCCCAGGCCGCCCAGGGGCACCACGCGCAGGGTGTCCTTCTTCAGGCGGGGCGGGAGGGGAAGATTCGCTTCAAAGACGCTCATCGTGTGTCTCCTCTTTCTTCTATGTTTTCTTGTGATGTCTGTGATTCGTAGGTGACGCTTCGTACCGCAAGCACTCCGGCTGATTCGGCTCTCATATGCCGAGGCTGCGAAGGTGCTGCCGGTGCGTCCAAATCACCGAAAGTATTCAAAAGTATTTGGGGCGTAGTGCGCGGGTGCCTCTGCCTAAGGCCCTGTCTGAGTGGGGGCTAGAGTCGCTTGATTCAACAGGCAACGATAAACCGCGGCAATACGCCAGAGCGGACCCCTCACCTAGTGTTAGGTGTGGAGTCCGCGTCCGTTGGCTATCTCATGCGTCCCGAGGGCGGGGCGTACGATAGCCGAAGTCCTCTATATATACGCGCTCTGCACGAATAGTTGTGCAGGTTCTGCGTTAAAGTTTAGGCGTTCTTCAGGGTGTGAGCGATGCTCGAGGAGAGCAGGTCAGCTCGCATAGCCTGGGCAACCTCCGGTTCGGAGAGTACGTGCGGCAGGCGAACGACAGGCTCATCCAGCACACCCTGCCAGGAAAGAATTTCCTTGGCGGCAACGCAACCGGGGGCACGGCCCATGGTTGCTCGGACAATCGGAGTCAGTTCCAGGTGAAGACGCTGCGCCTCCACCAGGTCCTGTGCAACGACAGCATCAATCAGGGCACGGAAGAGTCCGGGTGCCACATGTGCAGTCACCGAAACGAGGCCGACGGCGCCCATTGCCATCCAGGGAAGGGTCAGTCCGTCGTCGCCGCTGTAGTAGTGCAGGTCGGTGGTTGCCATGACCTCGGTTGCGGCACCGAAGTCTGCCTTAGCGTCTTTCACCGCTACAATACTATCAATTTCTGCAAGGCGACGGTAGGTTTCGGGTGCGATGGGGATGCCCGCACGACCCGGAATATCATAAAGCATGACGGGGGTCTCAGTTGCTTGAGCAACGGTCGCAAAATGGGCGTAGACACCCGGCTGAGTCGGCTTGTTGTAGTACGGGGTCACGACCAGCAGGCCGTCCACACCAATCTTTTCGGCGCGGTGCGCCAGCTCAATAGTATGCGCGGTATCGTTCGAACCAACACCGGCAATAATCTTCGCGCGAGAACCAACGGTGTCCTTCACGATCTGGAAGACGCGCTCATTCTCGTCATCGGTCATGGTGGAGTACTCACCGGTGGTACCGCAGACCACCAGGCCGTCGTGGCCGTTCTCCACAAGGTGATTCGCCAGGTCTGCGACCTGCTTTTCGTCAACGGAGCCGTCCTTCGCGAAGGGGGTCACCATTGCGGTCAGGAGGCAACCGAAGACGGGTTCAACAAAAGTACCGGGGTTCGAAAGGTTCTCAGACATATGTCCAGGCTACGCCTCGAATGCAGATTTTTGCTACAGAACGCATAAGTTTTCATGCGTGTTCTACTATTCGGACTCTTCCAGACCCGCGGTACTTTCGCGAAGGCTCACCTGCAGGGGCTATGAAACCGGGCGCGAAGCCTCGGCGCTATCTACCGACAGCACACCGAAAATAAATGCGGCATTAAGGATGGGCCACCGCGGCAGCCCCTAGCGCATACCCTTCACCTGGCCGCCCGAACGCAACGCCCACGCGTTACGCATCGCCGCGCGAGCACGCTTACGCTCACCGCCCGCATCGTACATGCACGCCAGGTTGAACCACGCCTTCCAGCTATTCGGCTCCTGCTCCACCGCAACCGCGAAGCTCTCAAACTCCGTCGCCGCAGCCTCACGGTCCACACGGCCGGAGGAGGTGCGCGGCAGGGTATCCTCCGCCAGCTCGCCCGAAGCCGCCAGGTCCTGAGCCATACGCTGAATACGAGCGCCGAAAAGCACCTCACGCACCAGCGCCCACGCACCCAAAATCGGCAGCAAAATCATGCCCGCACCAAGCACAATGCCAGCCACCGAACCGGAGGTGAGCATCACGAAGCCCTGCTGCGCAATATGCGCCAGGTACAGGGTCAACAGGGCGCAGGTCAACGCCGCGAAGGTCTTACCCCAACCACCGGCATCCACCGCGACGAAGACGGCGCTAAAAATCAGCACGCCCAAAATAGAGGCGCGCACCGTCAGCGGCAACGGCAGAATCAGCACAGTCAGCACCGTCAGCACGCACGCGCAGATACTCCACAGGCGTAGCGAAGTCCACCAGGGGCTACGAGCCTCAGAAGATGCCTGCAAATTCTCAGGCGAAGTCTGTTCAGACAATACTCTCTCCTAGGACAAATCCATGTAGGCGTCCAAGCCCACGCTCAAACCCGGATGCGCCGCCACCTCACGCACGCCCAGCAGAACACCGGGCATAAAGGAGGCACGATCAAAGGAATCGTGACGAATCACCAGCTGCTGGCCGGGATCGCCCAGCAGAATCTCCTGGTGAGCCACCATACCGCGCAGACGCACCGCATGCACGTGAATATCGTCGACCACGGCACCGCGCGAACCCAAAGGATCGGAGGTGGTGGCGTCCGGGCTTGCACCCACGCCAGCCTCCGCGCGGGCGGCGGCGACCTTGCGGGCGGTGTGCACAGCGGTACCGGAGGGGGCGTCCACCTTGTTGGGGTGGTGAATCTCGATGATCTCTACCGATTCGAAGTAGCGTGCTGCCTTCGCCGCGAACTCGGTGGCGAGGATCGAACCAATCGCAAAGTTCGGGGCGATGAGCACACCCACCTCGGGGTGCTCTACCAGCAGCTCGCGCAGGGAGTCCAGGCGTTCGGGGGTCCAACCGGTCGTACCCACCACAGCGTGCATGCCGTGCTCCACCGCGAAGCGCACATTCGCCTCGCTGGATTCGGGAACGGTCAGGTCAATAACAACCTCTGCCCCAGCGTCAACCAGCTCCTGCAGGTCGTCGCCGCGGCCCAGTGCCGCCACCAGGTCCATGTCTGCGGAGGTATTGACGGCGCGCACCGCCTCAGAGCCCATACGGCCAGCGGCACCGAGTACCGCTACCTTCCAGATTTTTTCGTCGCCCTCATGGGCCATGATTCTCTCCTCCGTAGCTTTTGTGCACCCCGACTATGGGGCTTTTGCGGCATACAGCCCCTATTATCCCCTGTCCGAACGCGCTGGGCGTCATCGTACACACTGGGTGAGATGCCCCACGGAACCTCAACGGCATAAAAAGCGCAATAATCTAACCGTCATATAAGCCGTTTAATACGTTATCTATAGATAGCAACCATATAATTAGGAAGTATTTCTCTATTTTCCATCCTACGGAGTGCTTTCACAGTATGAAGTCCCTCTTTACATCCTCCGTGCGTCCAGATGAGGCTAACCGGCGTTATATTCTGCCGGGTCTGGACGGCCTGCGAGCAATCGCTGTGCTCCTCGTGATGGTGTACCATTTCTGGCCCACCGTGCTACCGGGCGGCATGATTGGCGTGGATATCTTCTTCGTCATCTCCGGTTTCCTGATTACCTCCCTGCTTCTGCGTGAGGGTGCGCTCACCGGCAAAATTGCCCTGGGCAACTTCTGGATTCGCCGTGCCCGCCGACTGCTTCCCGCCATCGCCCTGCTAATTCTGGTCATGGGACCGGTCAGCCTGCTCATTGGCGGCGATATTCAGGTGAACCTGGGCCGCCAGCTTGCCGGTGCGGCGACCTTCTCGTCCAACTGGATTTCCATTTTTGCCGGTAACGACTACTTCGCGCAGACCTCCCCGGAGCTCTTCACGAACTTCTGGTCCCTGGCGGTGGAAGAACAGTTCTACGTGGTCTGGCCCCTGCTGATTGTTGGCGCCGGCGTGCTGCTGCGCCGTTCGTGGCGTCGCTTCAGCGTGGTCATAGTGCTCGGTATTATTGCGTCGCTGAGCACCGCCACCGCGCTGCTGATATCCGGTGCCCCCATTAGCCGCGTCTACTACGGCACCGACACTCACATGTACGGCCTGCTGCTCGGTGCACTACTGGCGTTTGCGCGCCCCTGGTCGCTGTACCCGCCGCTGCAGCAGTCCGTGCTGTACCGTGTGGCTCAGCCCTTCGGTCTGGTCGCTTTTGCCCGCGTCATGATCAGCTGGCTGTCCCTATTCGCGCTGATTCCCTACGCGATTTTGGTTCCTGAGTCGGCACCCGGAGCGATTCCCTGGGGCCTGTTCGGCGCCTCCCTGCTGGCGCTGGGCGTGATTCAGGGTATGCTGCCCGATATGCTCGCTGGCGCCTCCGAAATGCTGCGCCGCCTGCTGAACTTCGCTCCCCTGCGCTGGGTGGGCGAACGTTCCTACGGCCTGTACCTGTGGCACTGGCCGCTCGCCGTGGTCATGCACTACCTGATGGGTGCGGACCGCTCCCCGCTGGTGAACGTGGGCGTTCTGGTGGCGACCTTCGCTATTGCGGAGATGTCGTACCGCTGGGTTGAGACCCCGATTCGCCGTTACGGTTTCCGCGGTAGCGCGAACCGTTTCATGGCGTTGTTCCAGTCTTCACGCACGAGGCTCCTGCCGGTTTCGGTGATTATGGCTGTTGTGGTGGCAGCCGCTGCGACCGGTCTGTCGGTGCACACCGCTCCAGCAATGACTACCGCCCAGCAGTCCGTTGAGGACGGTAAGCGTGCCGCCGCTGAGCGTCTGAAGGCTCGTCAGGAGGCGCAGGCTGCGAGCGCCTCTGCAAACCCGAGTGCTTCTGCTGCCGGTAAGGACGCGAAGGCTTCTGCAAGCCCCTCCGCGTCGAAGGGTGCAACCGGTTCGGTGGATTCTTCGAAGGTGACCATTGTGGGTGACTCCATTGTGGTGGCTGTATCCCCCGAGCTGTACGACAAGATGCCCGAGGCGCAGATTGATGCGGCGGAGGCGCGCACCATCGCTAAGGCTCTGCCGCTGATTCAGTCCATGGGTTCAAGCGGTAAGATTCGTAAGACCTTCGTACTGTCGGTGACCGCTAACTCGACTATTCTGGACGGTCAGCTTGATCAGGTGCTGGCTGCTATGCCCGCCGATTCTAAGCTGGTGCTGGTGACCGGTTATGGTCCGCGCAACCTGACCTGGATTGATTACTCGAACGGTAAGATTCGCGAGTTTGCGGCTCAGCATCCCGACCGTGTGGTCATTGCGGATTGGAACGCTGCGATCCGCCAGGCTCTGCAGACTCAGAGCGGTCTGCTCTCCTCCGATGGTGTTCACCCGGAGGCTGCCGGTCAGGAACTCTACGCGCAGGTGCTGATGGAAGCTATCGCCAAGGCACAGAAGTAGAGCACAGAAGTAGCCCTCAGAAGTAGTGTTCTGGGGATAGCTTTCAGCAGTGGCTTTTCGGTTCTGCCGCTCATGCTGAGCGTCAAGAGCATGGGCGGCAGAACGACCGGAAGCACTTCTTGGTAGCGCCTCTCGGAAACGCCTCTTCGATAGATACCGATACACACAAAATGCCCGTTCCCTCCCCCGCATTGGGGGTGTGGGAACGGGCATTCTTGTGCCGTAAACGTTGAGGGTTAGCGCACGATGGTGGTGATCATCTGCTGCTGCCCCAGGTACGCCGCCAGGTCGCGAACCTCCTCCAGAGAGACCGCGCGGATCTTCTCCAGCAGCTCATCGGTGCTGGTGAACAGGCCCGAATCCAGCTCGGCGCGGCCCAGGCGGGACATGCGCGACCCGGAATCTTCGCTACCGAGCACGGTGGAGCCGGCCAGCTGGCCGCGGACCTTCGTCAGCTCCTCCTCGGTAATTCCGGCGGTGGCGAGCTTATCGAACTCGTAGCCCATGACCTCGCGCACCTGCTCGGTCTTAGCGGGCAGGCAGCCCGCGTACATGCCGAAGTAGCCAGCGTCCGAGTACGCGCCGGAGAACGCGAATGTGCTGTATGCCAGGCCGCGCTTCTCACGAATCTCCTGGAACAGGCGCGAAGACATGCCCGCGCCGAACGCGCTGGTCAGCACGCTCATTGCGTAGCGGCGGTCATCACCGGCGATAATGCTCGGGCAGCCCATCACAATGTTGGTCTGTTCGAAGCCCTTCTCCACCTCACGCAGCTCGCTCAGCGGAACAATGCCGCTGTCGGTGCGCACGCGACGCGGTGCCGGTGCCACGCCCTCCTGCAGGTTCCAGCCGTAGCGGGTCAGCGCCTCCAGCACGAGGCGGACCATGGTGCTGTGATTCAGCGAACCGGCGGCAGAAATGACCAGGCGGTCCGGGGTGTAGTAGCGCTTGTAGTGCTCCCACACGGCGTCACGCGGCACCTCGGTAATCTCCTGCGGGGTACCGCCAATGGGTCGGCCCAGCGGGTTATCGCCCATGAGCTGCTCCACGAAGTTCTCGAAAGCAACGTCGGTCGGGTCGTCCTGGTCCATGGCGATCTCTTCGAGGATCACGCCGCGTTCCTGCTCCAGGTGAGCCGGGTCCAGCAGGGCGTTGGTGACCATGTCGGTGATGACGTCCACCGCCATGGGCGCGTCATCGTCGAGCACACGCGCATAGTAGCAGGTGTGCTCCTTAGCGGTCAGGGCGTTGGATTCGCCGCCTACCGCGTCGAAGGAGGATGCGATGTCCAGGGCGGTGCGGGTGCGGGTGCCCTTGAACAGCAGGTGCTCCAGGAAGTGGGTGGAGCCGAGCATGCCGGGGGCCTCGTCGCGGGAGCCGACTCCCACCCAGAATCCGATGGATACGCCGCGGGTACCGGGCATTTTTTCGGTAATCACGCGTACGCCACCGGGCAGAATGGAGCGGCGCACCTCGTTACCGCCCACACCCTCGTAGATGAGGCGGCCGTGCTCGTAGTTGAGCTCTTCGGCGATCGCCTCAAGCTCGACGGGCAAGGAAATAGACATAGAGAGAAGAACCTTTCAACAGGTACGTCTGAAGGTAAGCTTTCCCGCCCTATTATCTGTAGGCAGTCCAACAGTTGGTGGGGCGGGTGAGCGTCAAAAGATGGGGGGCAAGCACAGCGAAGGGGCGCCCGGCGCTTCCGGCGGGGAGTGAACCGCACCGGGTGCGCCGAACGCCCCTCATCACTTAGTGGGGGTTACGACTACTCGTCGTCGCCACCCTCAACAACCGGTGCCAGCGAGAGCTTGCCGCGGTCATCAATCTTGGTAATCTCCACCTGGACCTTCTGGCCCACGGAGACAACGTCCTCAGCGTCAACAACGCGCTTGCCGTCGTTGAGCTTACGCATCTCGGAGATGTGCAGCAGGCCGTCCTTACCGGGGGTCAGGGAGATGAACGCACCGAAGTCGGTCACCTTCACCACGGTACCCAGGTAGCGTTCGCCAACCTCGGGAACCTGCGGGTTAGCGATAGCGTTCACTGCCGAACGTGCAGCCTCGGCGGAGGGGCCGTCAGCTGCGCCGATGTACACGGTGCCGTCGTCCTCAATGGAGATGTCTGCGCCGGTGTCTTCCTGGATCTGGTTGATCATCTTACCCTTGGGGCCGATGACCTCACCGATCTTGGCGACCGGGATCTTCACGGAAATAATGCGCGGTGCGAACTCGCTCATCTCATCCGGTGCGTCAATCGCGCTGACGAGCACCTCGAGGATGTGCAGGCGAGCCTCACGTGCCTGGGTCAGTGCACCAGCGAGCACGGATGCGGGGATACCGTCGAGCTTGGTGTCCAGCTGGATAGCGGTCACGAACTCGGAGGTACCTGCCACCTTGAAGTCCATATCGCCCAGTGCGTCTTCCGCACCGAGGATGTCGGTCAGGGCTGCGTAGCGGGTCTCGCCGTCAACCTCGTCAGAGACCAGGCCCATTGCGATACCTGCAACGGGTGCACGCAGCGGCACACCGGCGTTCAGCAGGGACAGGGTCGATGCACAGACCGAACCCATGGAGGTCGAGCCGTTGGAGCCCAGAGCCTCAGAGACCTGACGGATCGCGTAGGGGAACTCTTCGCGGGAGGGCAGCACCGGGGTGATTGCGCGCTCTGCGAGTGCACCGTGGCCGATTTCGCGGCGCTTGGGCGAACCCACGCGGCCGGTCTCACCGGTGGAGTACGGCGGGAAGTTGTAGTGGTGGATGTAGCGCTTGGACTTGAGCGGGTGCAGGGAATCCAGCTGCTGCTCCATCTTGAGCATGTTCAGGGTGGTGATACCCATAATCTGGGTCTCGCCACGCTCGAAGAGGGAGGAGCCGTGCACGCGGGGCAGGATTTCAACCTCGGCGGTGAGCTGACGGATATCGGTCAGGCCGCGGCCGTCGATGCGCACCTGATCGGTGAGGATGCGCTGGCGCACAATGTGCTTGGTCAGGGCGGCGAATGCCACGTCGACCTCGTTGGAACGCTCTTCGAATTCCTTACCTTCGCCGGTCAGAGCCTCCTTGAGGTCTTCCTGCAGCTCGGCTGCGGCGGCTTCGCGCTCCTGCTTGCCGGCGATGGAGTACACCTCGACCAGGCGGTCTGCGGCGAATTCCTTCACGGCTGCGTCCACGTCCTCGCCGTGGCCGCCGAAGAAGGGCAGCTCGAGGGCGGGCTTGCCGGCGCGGGCTGCCAGGTCGGACTGAGCCTTGCACAGGGCGGCAATGAAGGGCTTAGCGGCCTCTAGACCCTGGGCGACGACTTCTTCGGTGGGGGCGGTCTGACCGTCCTCCTTGATGAGCTTCCAGGAGTTGTCGGTGGCCTCAGCCTCGACCATCATGATCGCGACGTCTTCGGTACCGTCAGCCTTGGTGACGATACGGCCTGCAACAGCCATGTCGAAGACAGCGTTTTCCAGCTGGGAGTACTTGGGGAAGCAAACCCACTGGCCGTCAATCAGGGCCATGCGCACGCCACCGATGGGGCCGTTGAACGGCGCACCGGACAGGGAGGTCGATGCCGAAGCCGCGTTAATCGCGAAGGTGTTGTAGATTTCGTCCGGGTTGTAGGTCAGGACGGTCACGACGACCTGCACCTCGTTGCGGATGCCCTTGGTGAAAGCGGGGCGCAGCGGGCGGTCAATCAGGCGGGCTGCCAGAATGGCCTCGGTGCTGGGGCGGCCTTCGCGGCGGAAGTACGATGCGGGGATCTTGCCGGCTGCGTACATGCGCTCTTCCACGTCCACGGTCAGCGGGAAGAAGTCGAAGCCCTCGCGGGGAGACTTGCCGACCACGGTTGCGGAGAGCAGGGTGGTCTCGTCATCGATGGTGACGAGGACGGAGCCGTTAGCCTGCTTGGCGAGACGGCCGGTTTCAAAGCGCACGTGGCGCTTACCGTAAATGCCGTTGTCGATTTCGACTTCAGCAAACTTGATTTCGGGACCTTCCACGGTTCCTTCTTTCTTCTTGGCAGGCCGTACGGCGCACGAGTCGGCCTTCGATAGGAAACCACGGCACCTCTCCCCTACCTTGTACATCACGTGTGTGCGCGACGTGTGTCGGCAAAGTTGTGGGGTGGTGTTGTTCCGTAATTCGCTACCGAGGACCGCGGCGTGTGTGCCGGCACGGCCTTCTATTCTTTCTTTCAGGTGAGGGAGGCGGCATATTCCAACGATTTCTCGCTGTGGAATCTAGCGGTGGACTCTAGCGCCGGAATCTCGCTTTGGATTCGAGCGTCAGAATCTCGCGGGATTCTAGCGAGCGGAAGATGCGCCCCTCAACGCGGCAGTACGGACGCGCTGGCGCTACCCGCCTCCGTGATGGAGGGTTGGTAGTGCTGACAGCACGTCCGCACACACCGCCTAAAGGCGATTAATCACCACAAAAGCGTCAAGACGCTCCTGTTTTATCGGCGCAGGCCCAGGCGCTCGATCAGCGAACGGTAACGCTCGATGTCGACGCTCTTCAGGTAGCCGAGCATGTTGCGGCGACGACCAACGAGGATCATCAGGCCACGACGGGAGTGGTGATCGTGCTTGTGGAACTTCAGGTGCTCGGTCAGGTCGGCGATACGACGAGACAGAACTGCAATCTGAACCTCGGGCGAACCGGTGTCGCCCTCGTGGGTTGCGTATTCCTTGATGATTGCCTGCTTGACAGCGGGATCCAGTGCCACTTTTTAACTCCTAGAGTTAGTACCGCATACGTCCCGTACGGACGGTTGCCGCCGGGTGGTGGGCTTACGCCCTGTAATACACGTCGTCTACTGCGGACTGCAGACGCGTTCTTCCCATTCTACGCTACCGGGGCGCTTTCGTGGAAGGGTGAGCAGAAGCCCGGCGACAGGTAGCTCATCACACTACCGGTCGCCGGGCTTCACAGTATAGTTCTCACCCCGGGCTCTACGTTTATTCGGTGTTTACGCTTCAGCGCGAGCGCGGACCACCACGAGGCGGTAGTAGCCCAGCAGGAACAGGCACCAGATTGCGCCCATCACCAGCGCCAGCTGGGTATCGGCAAAGCAACCGAAGAGCACCACGATAAAGATCATGAACGCCAACGCCAGGTAGCTCAGCCACAGGGGCTGGCGCACCGGCTGCGCCTCGGTATCGGCGCCGCTGCGCTTGAACGCAATGTGCGCCAGCAGAATCATGACCCACACGAATACGGTCGCGAAGGTTGCCAGGGAGGCGACCACCTCGAACGCGTTCTCGAAGAGCACATTCACGATCACGCCGACCGCCATGACCAGCACCATGATGAGGGTGGTCATCCAGGGCGCACCGTTCTTGGTGACCTTCGCGAAGGAGGCCGGCGCCAGGTTCTGCTTCGCCAGGCCGTACATCATGCGGCCGGCACCGTACACGTCCGCGTTCAGCGCAGAGATTGCGGCGGTAATGATGACCACGTTCAGAATCGAAGCGGCAGCCGGAATGCCCAGGCCCTCAAAGATCTGCACGAACGGCGAGTTCGCCTTCGTCACCGAGTACCAGGGGTACAGGGACATGATGACCGACAGGGTCAGAATATAGAAGATGAGGATGCGGAACGGAACCGTGCGAATCGCCTTGGGGATTGAGGTGCGCGGGTCCTTCGCCTCACCGGCGGCAATACCGATATTCTCAATACCGCCGAAGGCAAACATCACCACGGTAAAGCAAGCGAGGAAGCCGGTAAATCCGTTCGCGAAGAAGCCGCCTTCAAGAGCCCAGAGGTTCGTGACGGAGGGCGCCACGGAGTCGTGTGCCTGCACGCCCACGAAGAGCAGAATTACGCCGCCAACAATCATGGCGATAATGGCGCTGACCTTCACGAGGGTGAACCAGAATTCGGTCTCGCCGAATGCCTTGACCTTCGCCAGGTTAATGGCGAGCAGAATCAGCAGGACGGAGACGATCCAAATCCAGGAGGGGCTGTTCGGGAACCAGAACTTCATGTACACGGCAAAGGCGGTGACGTCCGCAATGGCGACCAGCGCCATTTCCAGGGCGTAGGTCCAGCCGGTCACGAAACCAGCCCAGCGTCCGAGGTAGCGGGTGGCGTATTCGGAGAATGCACCGGAGACCGGGTGCGCCAGGGCGAGTTCGCCCATTGCGCGCATCACCATGAACACTGTCGCACCGCCAATAACGTAGGCAAGCAGCACGGAAGGGCCCGCCAGCTGAATGGCGGATGCCGAGCCGTAGAACAGGCCGGTGCCGATGGCGGAGCCGAGGGCGATGAACATGATGTGGCGCAGGGAGAGTCCACGCGCTAGCTGCGGGTTCTCGGAAGTCTCTGCTCCCTGCTGTACCGGGGATGAGTCCGGGCTGGTATTCATCTTCTTCTTTTCCTTTACCTCGTGGGGTGTACCCGCCGGTGGCGGGGAAACGTATCGGGTGGTGCCTCACATGTGTTGTCCTGGTAGGGCACCGATTGGTTTACTCCCCATCGAGTGATGGGGCGTTGTGCAGAAGGTGTTGCCTTCGCGCATCGCCCCGGCGCATTCCCACCCAGCCTGCACGGTGGGTGGGAATGCAAAAGACGGCGGGAAGGCAACGTTGCCTTTCCGCCGTCTTTGTGTTAAAGACTACTTCTGTCGCTTACGTCCAATGACGATAGAGGACAGAGCGGTTACAGCAGTCACGGTGTAGACTGCAGGCCACGCGCCAAGCTTCTTGGCGAGCGGATGAGCGGCGCCGAACGCGCCGAAGTAGAGAGCGGTGAGGAAGGTAGCACGGCCTGCGCCAGCCTTACGCTTCCAATTCTTGTAAGCCACGGCACCGCACAGTGCCAGGACAGCGCCACCGAGCGGGCGGATGCCGGTGCTAGATGCAACCTTGTAGCCACCGAGCAGACCGGTGACGGAGGCGAGGGTCGGACAGAACTTCACGACGTACTCCTCTGTGAGATCGGATAGTTTCTTCAAACATAGTACTCCACAACACACAGAATGTATATTCACCGCGATTAATATTTCTGCATTTCTCACGGACCGGGTACAGAAAAACCGGGGCGCAAACCATTGAGGTTCACGCCCCGGCACTTCTGAATGCGAGCTCAATTTCACATCCCGCTACAGCGCTAAAGCTTTAGAGCGCCAGATCCAGTGCCTCCAGCTGCGCCTCGGTCCACAGCTCAGCAGCCAGCTGCAGAGCGTAACGAGCCGAACGAGGAGCCACCACATCCACGGAGAGGTGGAAGTCCTGGTCAGCCTCCGGGCCGCACAGGTCAGACACGCAACGCACACCGATAAACGGAATCTCGTAGTTGTGGCAGACCTGCGCAATAGCGGTGGTCTCCATGTCGGTGCTGATGGCGCCCTCGAATGCCTCGCGGGTGTCCTTCACGTTGTGGGCGGTCACGAAGGAGTTACCCGCCAGCATCTGGCCGCGGCGCACCTCCCACGGGCTCTCAGCCTGCTCACGCACCGGCTCCAGTGCGGCGAGCGCATGCTCCAGAGCATCCTGCCACTCATCCGCCTGCCCGTCGTAGCTTTCGGGCATGCCGGGAACCTGGCCGCGCGCGTAACCGAACGCGGTCGCGTCGGCGTCAGTGTAGGTGTAGTTCTCGCCAATCAGCACGTCGCCCACGTTGATGCCGCGAGCCAAACCGCCGGCGGTACCTGCGCTAATGACGCCCAGGCAGTTCGAGGAGTAGCTGATCGCCTCGGTGACGGCGCTCGCCGCGTTCACCAGACCAATCTTGGAGCGAACCAGCAGCAGCGGAACCTGGTCCTCGCCCACCTGCAGGTAGCGCGGGTGGAATACCGCCGCGCCCTCGGTGAAGGAGGGTTGCAGCTCCTCGGTCACCTTCAGGAAGGGTGCGAGTTCCTCATCCATAGCCACCTGAATGATGATGGCATTGGACATACCGTCCATCAGCTCAAACATGCTGTTGAATGCCTCAGCCGGGTCGAAAGCGTTCGGATCAAAGTCCACCGGGTTGAAGGCGGATGCGAAAGCGTCGGGAATCTGTGCGCTCATTACGCCATCACCTGCGCCCACTCATCGCGTGCCGCGAGGAACTCGCGAGCCGCCGCCTGCGCGCCTTCGAGGGTGTGGTTGGCGCCCCAACCGCACTGCACCTCGTTCGCTGCCGGAACCTCGGTCGCGTTGAGGATATCGTTGAGGGTTGCTTCCAGGATGGGGAAGAACTCCTCGGGCTCCAGGCCCAGGGTCAGCGCGTAGAAACCGGTCTGGCAACCCATCGGGGAGAAGTCAATCAGACGGTCGGTGTGGTTGCGCATGTGCTCGGCGCTCAGGTGCTCGATGGAGTGCACGGTCGGCATTTCCAGGTGCGCGGTGTTCGGCTGGGTGAAGCGGATATCGTACTTGATGAGGGTGTCGCCACCGGGCAGGACCTTGCGGTCTGCGATACGCACGTAGGGTGCTGCTACGGCGCGGTGGTCGAGGTTGAAGGATTCGACGTTCATTTTTTCCATGACTCTATCTTCTCTTAAAACCGGGACGACTAAAACGGGGACGGCTAAAACACGGGTGCCGCGCGGGTAACGCAGGATGTTTCATGGGCAGCGCATCCGGTCGGGTACACAAAATCCCCGGCGGCAGATCCGAAAATCTTACCGCCGGGGCATCACACGTCATCACCGCAGAAAACGCAGGCTACGACTCCCAATAGTGGGGTGAGAGGTGGTGGGGTTAGAAGTGGGGATGCTTCACTTCCGCCTGCACCGGGCACTCCGGCGGGCAGTAGTTCTTCGCGTCCTCAGCCAGCACCTCGCGGGTCTGCACCACGTCATCGCTAATCTGCTCAATCAGCGCCTCAACACCGGTGTACGCCACCATGGGGCGCAGACGCTTCACGAACTCAATCAGTACACGCTGACCGTACAGGTTGAAATCCTCCACACGCTCTTCCGGGCGGTCAATCACGTGCGCCTCAACCTGGCGGTGCTCAATACCGTCAAAGGTCGGGTTCGTACCCACCGAAATAGCGGCGGGGTGGCGATTACCGGACTCGTCCACCAGCCAACCGGCGTACACGCCATCGGCGGGAATCAGGCCGCGCGCCTCAAGCTCAAGGTTCGCGGTCGGGAAGCCCAACTCGCGACCGCGCGCCAGACCGTGTACAACCTCACCGGCCATCATGTGGTGGCGGCCCAGCAGCTCGGTTGCGGCGGGCATATCGCCCTCCAGCAACAGCTGGCGGATGCGGGTCGAGGAGCAGCGGGTGTTCTCATCCACCATCAGATCCTCAACGACAACCACCTCAAAGCCGTACTTCTCCCCCAGCTCACGCATGGTGTTCAGGTCGCCGGAGTTGTTCTTACCAAAGCGCACGTCGTCACCAATGACCACGAAACGCGCGTTCAGCGCATCCACGAAGGTGGACTTCACGAACTCTTCGGGGGTCTGCGAAGCGAACTCCAGGTTGTAGTTCAGCAACAGGTAGTCGTTCAGACCCAGCAGGCACATGAAGTAGCGGCGCGAGCCCTGACCCATAATGTCGTGGTGGGGTGCCTCGGGACGGTGCACCTGCATCGGGTGCGGGTCAAAAGAGACCGCGATAGAGCTCAAACCGTGCTCTTCAGCAAGGGAGACCACGCGCGAAATCACGCGGGCATGTCCACGGTGCACGCCGTCAAAATTGCCGATGGTCACGACCGAGGGGCCGTAGCCGGCGGGGACCTCGCTCAAAGCGGTGTAGAGGGTCACGGGCTCTCCTGAAAAAGATAAATGTACCTAACCATCCTAGACCACAGGCGGCAGGATGCAGAATTTAAAACGGGAATCAACAGGGAATGGAACGGCGCCGCCGACAGGCGGTGCTCCCTCCCCTAACGTGGCGGGTGCGGCGGAGGTGGCGGGTGCGGCGGGGTATCTGACGGGCAGCGGCAGAACCCCACCCAGAAGCCAAGCCCCGCCCGCAGAGAACCCAGCCTATAAGAAGCCCCACCCGCGGAAAACCCAGCCTATAAGAAACCCGCCCATAAGAAAGCCCGGGCAGGCACCCCACCGTGCGGCAGGAACCTTCCCGGGCGTTACGACTACTTACGAGCCTGGTTACGAGAAGCCTTCAGCATCTCCTCGCGAATCTTATTGGACTTGTTAATCCAGCTGTACCACACCAGCAGGCACGGAGGAATCACAAGCTCAGTCACCATCAGCACAATCAGCGACCAGTGCGGGGTGCCGAAGAACGCCCACGACAGGATACGACCCACGCCGCCCAGGAAAACCACCAGGCAGGAGAACACGAGCATGTTCACCCACTTGAACTTCAGGGCAATGAACACGAAGGACAGGCCCACACCCACATAGGCTGCCGCGAAGAACACGTAGTTTGACTGCACCGAGGGGTTTGCGAAATCCTGAGGAGCATCCGGAATGACGCGGACACCGCCCAGAACCTGCCACACACCGTACGCAATCATGAACAGACCGTACAGCGCCACCGCCGCGCGGAACGCCGCGCGGTTCTGAGGCTTAGCCGCCTCCTCAAGGCTCTTCGGGCGGGCAAACGCCTCGCGGGTTGCCTTCTTCTCAGCCTTCTTATCTGCCTTCTGCGACGCCTTATCGCCGGACGCCGGCGCTGCTACGCGAACACCCTCGGGTGCCTTCGCCGCAGAAATAGGCTCAGCAGTCTTAGCACCGGAAGCCTTCGCGGCACCGCCCTGAGTAGCAGCTCCGGTTGCAGCAGCTCCGGATGCGGTAGCTTCAGCCTGTGCAGACTCTACGCGGGGTACCGGCGCGGTACGAGGCTCACTCGCCTTATTAGCGGAGCTCTGGTTCTCGCTCATCTTCTCTCCTTCAGCAGGGCCGGGTGGCACCCGCACGAGTAGTCATGTGTGTTCAGGGGTTGTATATACGTTAGCGCATTGAATGAATAGGGGGCACCTTCAACAGGGCGCTGAATCAGATAGATTTGGGCAAACCAGGTTTGGGCAGGCGCAAACACCGAACCTTCTTCGCCCATCATAAGCCTTCAACGCCTAGTTGAAGGAACGATTCGCCTCAAAAACCAGCACCGGGGCGGCCTGCACCTTCCCGCACTGCTTCTTATTCTCCAGGAGGGCAACCAGGGTACCGTCCGGGGCGAAGCCCGCCACAATACCCTCAACGCTGGCATGCTGCACCGCGCCGGACTCATCCGCGCTCGCATGCACGGAACGCTTCACCACGGAACCGTCACCGCTGGGACTAATACGGCGCCCGTAAGAAATATCGCTCGCCTCCGCAGCGGAGAGCTCACGCGCACCAAAGATGCGGCGTGCCGCCTCCTCCAGGGGAAGCAACGGCAAATCTTCCAGCGGTGATTCCGACTCTTCACGGCGCTGCTTCAACTGCGCCAAATCGGCGGCATCCTCAAGCACCACGGCACCCACACGGGTACGGCGAAGAGCCGTCAGGTGGCCACCGGTGCCCAGAATCTTACCCAAATCACGCGCCAGGGCACGAATGTAGGTACCAGAAGAGCACGAAACCGTCACATCGCAGTCAATCACGGGAACCGAGGTTGCCATGTGCTCGCCCTCGTTCTCGGGGTCCTCAATCACGTACTCGGCAAAACCGGCAGTCACAGAATGCACCGTGAACTCGCTAATCGTCACCGGACGCGCCGCCAACTCAACCTGCTCACCGCTACGCACACGCGCATACGAACGAACACCGTTGATCTTGATAGCGGACACCGCAGAAGGAACCTGCAGAATATCGCCGCTCAACTGCGCCACAGCCTCCAGGATGCGCGCACGCATCTGCTCAGCGTCCATACCGGTCAGCGCCTCAACGGCATCCGGATGCGCGGCAGTGTGCTCGCCCTCGGCGTCCTCAGTCAGCGTCTCAATACCCAGGCGAATCGTCGCGTCATAGGTCTTATCCTGACCGACCAGGTAGGTCAGCAGCTTGGTCGCCTTATTAATGCCCAAAATCAGCACGCCGGTCGCGGCAGGATCCAGCGTACCGGCATGACCAACCCGCCGGGTGCCAGCAATACGACGCATCTGAGAGACTGCGTCGTGACTACTCATCCCGGCGGGCTTATCAATGACCATCAGGCCGGACGGGCCCTGAGGTTGCTTCTTCGCCACTTAGGCGTCCTCACCCTCGGCAGGCTCATCCTTCTTGTACGGGTCAGCCTCACCAGCGTACTGTGCGCCCTCAGCTGCAGCAGCCAGGGCGGCGTCGCGCTCGCGAGTCTCACGCAGAAGCGCCTCAATGTGGAAGGCGTTCTCGGGAACCTCGTCAGCAACGAAAGTCAGGGTGGGGGTCAGGCGGGCAGTAATGTTCTTACTCACCTCGGAGCGCAGAATACCCTTAGCGGATTCCAGCGCCTTCTTGGTGTTTTCGGCGTCCTCTTCAGAGCCGAACACGGTGTAGTAGAGGGTTGCGTGCTGCAGGTCGTTGGTCACGCGGGCATCGGTAATGGTCACAAAACCGAGGCGGGGATCCTTAACACGACGCTCCAGCGCCTTCGCCACAATTACCTTGATGCGGTCGGCAAGTCGTGCCGCGCGGGCTGCATCAGCCATGTGTTTCTCCTTGAAATATCGTGACGCTTCCATGAGCACTCGAGGTGCTTCTTTGGAAGCGTTCCAGGTAATGCGGAAGCGCCCGCCCCGCCAGCACCCGCCCCGCAGTCTCTAAGTTTTAGAAGCCTGCGGGTGAGGGAACACTAGCGGGTGACGGGCGCATCAGCGTGTGAGTCTTAGACACGCGGCTTTTCGCGCATCTCCCAAGTCTCGATAATGTCGCCTTCCTTGATGTCGTTGAAGGAGCCGAGGCCAATACCACACTCGAAACCTTCGCGAACCTCGGTAGCGTCGTCCTTGAAGCGACGCAGCGACTCGATGGTGAGGTTGTCTGCCACCACGGAACCATCGCGCACCAGGCGTGCCTTGGCGTTGCGCTTGATGATGCCGTTCTTGACGATCGAACCTGCGATGTTGCCCCACTTGGAGGAGCGGAAGACCTCGCGGATCTCTGCGGAGCCGAGCTCCACTTCCTCGTACTCGGGCTTGAGCATACCCTTGACGGCCTGCTCAATTTCCTCAATCGCACGGTAGATGACCGAGTAGAACTTCATCTCGACGCCTTCGCGGTCGGCAAGTTCTGCAACGCGCTCTGCCGGGCGGACGTTGAAGCCGATGATGACCGCGTTGTCCACGGTAGCCAGGTTCACGTCGTTCTGGGTAATAGCACCCACACCGCGGTGGATGACGCGCAGCTGGACCTCGTCGCCACCGGCGTCGATCTTCATCAGGGACTCTTCCAGTGCTTCCACAGCACCGGAGACGTCACCCTTAATGATCAGGTTCAGGGTGTCCATCTTGCCCTCAGCCACAGCGGCGTCGAAGGACTCGAGGGTCACGCGCTTACGACGCTTAGCCAGCTGAGCGTTACGATCAGCAGCCTCACGCTTCTCAGCGATCTGACGAGCGGTACGCTCTTCCTCGGTGACGAGGAAGGTATCACCTGCACGAGGAACGGTGGACAGACCCAGCACCTGAACGGGGCGGGACGGGCCAGCTTCCTTCACAGTCTGACCGTTCTCATCGAACATTGCACGAACACGACCGTGAGCAACACCGGCAACGATAGCGTCACCGACGCGCAGGGTACCGGACTGAACCAGGACGGTCGAAACCGCACCGCGGCCCTTATCCAGGTTTGCTTCAATAGCAACGCCGCGTGCTTCCTTGTTCGGGTTAGCGGTCAGTTCGAGCACGTCAGCGGTCAGGGTGACAGCCTCAAGCAGCTCGTCGATGTTGGTGCCGTTGCGAGCGGAGACATCCACGAACATGGTGTCGCCACCGTACTCTTCGGGGATCAGACCGTACTCGGTGAGCTGGCCACGGATCTTCTCCGGGGACGCGCCTTCCTTATCGATCTTGTTCACAGCAACCACGATCGGCACGTTAGCTGCCTGTGCGTGGTTCAGTGCCTCAACGGTCTGGGGCATAACGCCGTCATCCGCTGCGACCACGAGGATTGCCACGTCGGTGACCTTCGCACCACGGGCACGCATAGCGGTGAACGCCTCGTGACCGGGGGTATCGA
>ERZ773018.69-NODE-69-length-70711-cov-24.031887_pt1 | contig 70711 bp, 65 predicted proteins | sample MGYA00580840_ERZ773018 | MGnify/ENA primary metagenome ERZ773018 (study PRJEB29015, sample SAMEA2738125) | human oral metagenome | biome: human oral; feature: human-associated habitat; material: saliva | place: China | collected 2256 ... | reverse complement strand
TCTTTTCTGGATTCAGGTTTTTTACTTTTATAAATTCAGTAAATCGAAAGCTTTTTGCTTCAAATCCTTCCCAGAAATTAAGGAAAGTAACATTTTCGTATTTTTGATTTTTCCTATCTTGATTATATTTTAATATTGGAAAAGCTTTATTAATAAATTTTTCCCTACAAAAACGAAGAAAATTCATCACTATTTTTATTAGAAATAAAATTATCTTTTGTATTTTGAGAGTTGATATAATCCATTTTTCCAATTAATGAGAAAAAATATACCATAATATCCAATAAAGAAAAAATAAAGCTTATTTCATAGAATAAATCCATGAAATATTCCAATTACTATCATATAAAGAATATAGACGCCTTGAAGTAATCCGTTTTGTCGTTCAATATCAATGCTTTTTATATCAATATTTTTTTGTTTAAGAAAGTATTTATATGCGTTCATAATAATGTCGTATAGTTCTCTTAATGAGAAGAATAGTAAGAGTGGTGTCAGGTATTGTGAAATCTCAGTATTTATCTGAAAATACAGAACAGGGAAAATGATGCTCAATTTAATAATCCTTAAAGCTAGTCGAGAAAAATAATTTAAAAGTCGATTTCTCCATACATTATGAGCGATATAAGCAATAATAGTTGATCCAACAAGAAGGAGATAATATATAAAATAACTTTTTAGAAAGAAAAAAATTAGAACTCCACCGAGGAAAACTACTATTCCTCTTAATGCCATTTGATATAAAATAAACGAATCAGATACAGCATCATGAATTCTAATAGTAGGATTTTTTTCGTTTTTTATGCTATAATGGTCGTTATAAAGGTAGCCAATTTCATATAAAGCATGATGTAATAAAAAAAGAATAGAAAAGATTCCTAGTCCACTAATAAGTTGTGAAAAACTAATATGCTGTGTATAATAAGCATATATTATCGGAATAAGAACAAAAACAATATGTCAGTAAATATAGGCAGGGAGATTTTTTGGTTTTACCCTACAGGTGATAAAGTATTTATACGGAGCATATTTAAGAAAGGTATTCATAATTTGTAAATTTGAGAGAGGTAAAATAGTGTTCTCGATATGGTCTATCATCTTGTGAAAGTAGTATGATGTTTACTTTTTCTAGTTTTTTTGTTTTATGAAGATAGGAGATTAATGAGATGTCTTCTTTATTATCCGTATAGAAAGATATTTTTTTATAATCATCTAGGTTAATTTTATTCTCCTTGAAAATAGATTCCTTTCTTCCTTGTAAATCTTCAGTAAAAGATCAAGTTAAAATATTGTTTTTTTTCTCAAGTTTACTGGCATAATAAGGAACAGATAAAAATTCTGCTAAAATCTGTATTGGGGGGTCAATGGATGCAGATACCAGAATTATAGTTTTTCACTTTTGCTTCTCAATAAGAAAATGCTCATGATTTTTTAATTTTTTTAGGTAGAAGGAGGAAAATTTTTTATTGAGATTTATTATTTCTTCTTGCTTTATCCCGGAAAAACACTTTCTTATAATAAATCTTGTAATATCAAGGTGAAAAAATTTTCGAAATATTCAGGCAATGAGAGAAAAAAATGGTTTTGATCTTTTATAATGTTTTGCTCGAAAGTTGGCAGGACCCTTCTCTAATAAATAATCTAGGTATAGTTGTGTAGAATTTCCATCAATAAGGGTTCCACAGACATCAAATAGTACTAGATTCATTATTTATAATAGTTGTCTAAAAAATCTTTTTGTAGTTCTCAAATGTCTTTTTCCCATCGACGAGAAGATAAAAGTTTTTCAATTTCATCTTGCTCAAATCTGAACTTTTTGATAGTCGCAGGAACTCCTCATACGATAGCATAAGGTGGAACGTTTTTTGTAACTACTGTTCCTGCTCCGATAATGGCTCCAGTACCAATGCTAACTCATGGGAGGATTATCGCTCAATGGCCTATCCATACATCATGACCAATCGTAATTGGTTTACCTAAATCATATTTTTCGTTATTAATTTCATTATATATCCTTTCAGGAGGATAGGTACTATAGTTCTTGATACTATGAGAACTATAGCTTAAAATAAGTACATCATCAGCTATACTACAAAAAGATCCAATTTCTATTGGATTTTTAATAGATCATCCAATTCTTGCATTGCAAGTGTAGGTATATCTCCCAATAGATACCTTTCATAAGCAAAGTCCACCCAGAGAAACGTTTTCTCAAAAAGAGAGTTGTTTTGTAAGTATCTGGTGGAGTGTTACAAATTTACAAGATGAAAAATTTATTCCGTATTTTTTCCCTAGTGAATATTTAATTATTTGTTGTACGATATTTGGTAGTATATTCCGAATAAATATAAGTATTTTTTGGAATTTTATTTTCATGGTTTACTAGTATTAAATAAAATATATTGGTTCTATATTCCATATTAGTTACTTTATCAAGTGAATTTATTTTTTTTCTTTATCTTTTCAATCTTTTCAAGTAATACTTTTTATCTCTTTTTTTAGAATTTTTATCTTTCCCCAGTTTGATCCAGTAAGACAAAAAATATAGATTATTGAGATTTCAATTAGTCACTTTATTATTTCCCGTCTATTTCCTTTATATAATCAAATATAATTTTTTCAAAAATAAATAACTCCTCCTAGGATGCTCAAAATAATCAAATTTTTTATGATAAACTTCCATTGTAATGAAAATCTACTTATTTCTGATAAATAAGGAAAGCTTAAGCACCATAAAATCAAATAGCTTATTCCAAATCCCATTCCAGCTCATCGTAATCCAAAAAATTTAATTGCAAAATAAGTGAATAAAATAGTAATAATTGTTCAGGTTGTTAAAATTTTGACTCTTTCTTTAATTCTTCAAAGTCCTGCCAAAACTGAAAAGTTAAATACGGTTAGAATATTAAATATTAAAAAAAATCAGCTTAAAGAGAATAGTTGACCAGAAAGTTGATACTTTTCTCCAAAAAGGAGAATGGTGATTTCAGATCCAAGTGTGATAAATAAAATCGAAAGACTTAAAGTCAGAATTGAAAAATAACTGTAGAAAGAGGAAAAGAGGAGTCAAAGTTTTTTTTGATCTTTTTTTGTAATTAATTCTGAAACTATTGGAAAAATTAGTCACATGATTGGTCAAATGAGAATATTTCCAATATAAAATAAACTCAAAAAATTCGCATAGTATCAGGCATTTTCAGCTCCGAGAAAATAAATTACCATCTGCTGAATGATTTGTCAAAAAACATTTCCAATATTTGCACCAATAAAAGCCCAGAGTGCATAGTTGCGATATCTTTTTAACATGGGTTTATTTCGTTCAAAGCTTCCCTGCATTACCGGAGTATGATATTTTTTCCAGTAGAGGAGTCCGGCACTTAAAACTCCTACACCAAGTCCTAAGAGCCAGTTTAAGCTGTATCGTTCAATACTTGCTTTGTTTGTAAAAAAACAAAAAACTGTAAAACAGACAATGGATCGCATTCTAATAAAGTCTACAAATTGATAATCAAAAGTTTTTTGAAAAGCAATGAAAATACTCTGCAATGTCTGAAAAATATTTATTCCCAAAAAATAAAGACAAAAGTATTTTAGAATTATTTCAGCATTTGGGTTATGAAAATAATGATTAGCCAATCGTTCTCCTCCAAATCGAAGTCCACATGCTATAAGAACTGCAGTTGCTGTTTGAACTAAAAAACTAAGCCAAACAATAGTTTTGATCCAGTTATATTTTTTTTCAATCCAAAATTTAGGAAGAAAATACTGAAGACTTTCAGTCAGTCCTAAGTCATTATATACATTCAAAAAAGTAACCAAACTGATAATACTATACAAAACTCCCACATCTTCTACGCTTACTTCTGGGGAATTAGAGATCAAAAGCCTGACTAAGTATCCCGCTGGTGCCACTAAATACGAAAAAAGATAAAGCCAAAATCCTTTTTTGATTAGCTTTTGACTTAAGGTTTCATCTTGAAGGAGATCAGTTTTTTGATTGTAATCCATGTATTAAAACGAAAAGAAGGGAATATCCTCAAAATAGATTGTAATTTCCCCAGTATAATTTTGAGGTATCCCATTAAAAATAAAGGTATAATTTCAGCTTTCTGTTAAATTTTTTAGTGTTACTTCAGAACCTGTAAGACTGATCTTTTCCCCAGAAGGAGTATAGATTTCTGAAACTTGCAAGCCAAGAAAACTTGGAATAAAATATACTTTTACTCTATCTCATGCGAATAAGTACTTTTTGAATGTATTAGTTTTCCCGAGGAAAATCTGATTCTCTTCCCCTTTACTCAGGACGGATCCATGTGTTTCACAAAGTGATTTATCAAGTGAATACAGTAAAAACCATCATCCTCAAAGGAGTCATAGAATGAAAAGGATAATCCAAAGTAAGCTCCAATATTTCCTTTGCATAGTTATCAAGAGGATAAATTACCAACTCCTTGCAAATCTTAAATCTCCATTTGTAAAAAGCCTAATATCTTTGATTCCATATCTTACGGCAGCAAGTCTATTGATTCCCATACCAAAGGCAAATCCCGTTCGTCATTCTTCAGGATTAATTCCAGCTTCTCTGAGTACATTAGGATGGATCATTCCAGCTCCAAGGATCTCCATTCGCTTGGACATTTCTTTGGCTCCCGTTTTAGGATTGGTGTATTCATATCTCGTATCAATTTCAAAACCAGGCTCTACAAAAGGGAAAAAACAAGGTCTCATTCTGATTTCAACTTCTTTTTGCAGGGCGGCAGAGAGGAATTTGGTAATCACACTTTTGAAATGTCCGATACTGATTCATTTATCAATATAAATCCCTTCAAACTGGTAAAACATCGTATCGTGCGTTGCATCTACATTTTCGAATCTATAGACTCTCCCTGGTAAAACAGCCTTGATAGGTACTCCATACTTCTTAATTACATAATTCTGACCTGCAGAGGTGTGCGTTCTCAAAACATAATTTTCTCCTCTCTGATCTTTTTCAGCTACATAAATCGTATCGTGCATTTCAGTAGCAGGATGAGAAACCGGAATATTTACCGCTTCAAAATTCTCAAACTTGCTCACAATATCCGTTCCACTTTCTACGATAAACCCCATATTCTGAGCGATCTCTTCAAGCTCTCTTCTCACTTTCGTAAGCAAAGAAAAATGTCCTTCCTCTAGTTCAGTTCCTGGAAGCGAAATATCTACCGTTTCTTTTTCTAGCTGTGCATTGATTTCAAGCGTCTTAAGTTCATTAAATTTTGCTTGGTAGGCGTCTTGAAGGCTAGTTCTCATGCTGGAAAGTTTCCCTCCTTGTTCTTTTTTCTCTTCAGGGCTGAGCGTTGCGAGTCCTTTCAAGGCTTCAGTCAGCTTTCCTTTTTTTCCTAAAAGTTCTTGATACCAAGTTTCAAGGTCAGAAAGGGTAGTGATGGAGTGAAGCTTTTGGAGTAATTCTTCTCAATTCAGCATGATCATAGTTTAAAGATAAAAAACTGACCAAAATTCTAGCGTTTTACTTTGTCTTTGCAAGGTGTATTTCTCACTAATGCTTCTTCTTTTTTAAAAGCAATCGGAAAATGCAGAACATTTTTATTATTTTTTCTTTTTCTTTAGTTATTTCTTGTTCCCTTTTCTCTTTCTCTTTGTCCTCCCTCTTTACACAAATCAAGTGATAACTAAAAAGTTCAAAAGTTTCACGGCATTTTGAGTGGAATCAAAAAAATCTTCAAAAAAGTCCAAAACCTGATCAAAATTTCAGTTTTTTCATCAAAAATGTCGAAAAACTGATTGAAAATCCAATTAAATGGTCAAAAACATGCTAGAATACCAAAATATTTCATTGAAATGATCAAAAAAGCCAAAAAATCAATCAGATTTTCATTTTTTTGGTCAAAAATGCCAAAAACCTGATCAAAATTCCACCAAAATGATCAAAAAACTGACAGAATACAAAAATATTTGCCCAAAATGATCAAAAACCCCCCAAAATTTGAATTTTAGTATGGTGTTTTGCTTCAATCTTGCAGATTTTTTTATTTCAAAAAAAAGCCAGGTTTATTCACCTAGCTGTTGGATTTATGACATTATGTCATAAATCCATCCCTTGAATCCTCTTCCAATAAGGAACAGGGCGAGGGATACAACTTCAAAATAAAATTTAATTTTTTTCATATGTTTTATGTTTTAGAGTTTTATATTGCATTAAAGAAGTATATCAATATCCTTTCAAAAAACAACCTAAACGATGACATTTTTCAGAATTTATTTTTTTATCATAAAGAATGCAGATTAAACTCTACAACACCCTCACTCGTGAGAAAGAAGATTTTGTCCCACTGATGCAAGATCCTAACTATTCAGGAGAGAAAAAGGATTTTGTAGGAATGTATTCTTGTGGACCGACCGTCTATTATACTCCACATATTGGAAATCTCAGAGCGACATTTACTGCGGATTTGATTAGGAATGTGCTGAAGTATTTTGGCTATCCTGTCAAAGCGGTGATGAATATTACGGATGTGGGACATTTGGTTTCCGATGGAGATGAAGGAGAGGATAAACTAGAAAAAGGAGCAAAAAGAGACGGAATCTCAGCTTGGGAAGTCGCGAAAAAATATGAAGAAATCTTTCTCACTGCGATGAATGAACTAAATATTCAGACTTTTGATGTGATGCCAAGAGCGACCGAGCATATTGCCGAGCAAATCGCACTTGTGCAGAGCCTAGAAGCAAAAGGCTATACCTACGAAGTTCCAGGTGATGGAATCTACATGGATACGAGTAAAGTTGAGGACTATGGGAAACTCATGGGACCAAACTACAAAAAAAGGCTTGAGGACTTGAGAGCAGGGGAGCGTGTTGATATGAAAGGCAAGAAAAATCCGACAGATTTCGCTTTGTGGAAGTTCTCTCCAACGGATGAGAAAAGGCAAATGGAGCGAGATTCACCATGGGGAGTCGGTTTTCCGGGTTGGCATATAGAATGTAGTGCGATGTCCAGCAAATATCTTGGTGAGCAATTTGATATTCATCATGGGGGAGCGGATCATATCACGGTTCATCATCCAAATGAGATTTCTCAGTCAGAATGCTGATTTTGAAAGAAGCCGTGGGTGAAATATTGGTTGCATAACGAATTTTTGCAGGTAGATGGAGGGAAAATGAGTAAATCACTCGGGAATATCTACTCTTTGGAAGATATTAAAGCCAAAGGCTATTCTCCGCTTGATTTGAGATATTTCTATTTCAAAGCCCAATATGGTAATTTTCAAAACTTCACTTGGGAAGCTTTAGAGCAAGCTAAAAATGAAAGAGCAGGTTTGATCAAGAAAATTCAAAATCTGACCCAAACTTCTCAGCAAACAAGCACTGAAGATTGGAAACTTCGCTTTGATGAAGCCCTTGCTGATAATCTCAATACGCCAAAACTCCTTTCCGAGCTTCATTCTGCACTTTCCAAGTCAGGAAGTGAGCTTTTACCTCTTCTTCATGAATTAGAAGAAAAAGTTCTAAAAATCTGACTCTTTTCTACAGAAACTCCAGTATCTCAGGAAGCTCCAGAAGCAATCATTTCGCTCGCCGAGCAGAGAAAACAAGCTAAATCCGAGAAAAATTATGCCTTAGCTGATGAACTTAGAACTCAAATTACGCAAGCAGGCTGGGAAATAAAAGATACGAAAGAGGGGTATGAATTAACAATTAAAAATTAACAATTCAGAATTAAGAGAAATCCTTCCTAGCTCTCCTTTGATAAGAGGAAAATATTGAAAAAGTTCCGTCTTTCTTAATAAGGGAGTTGCCCAGCGGAGCGAGGAGGAATATAGAACTATTATCTTAAAGTCCTCCAACTTCTTCCCAAAATTTTAGACCATTTATCTCACTGAAAATTATGGCACAAAAATGGAAGCTTATGAATTCTCCAGCCGAAGATTATCATATGCATAGTTTAACTTATTCTGATGGGCTTCATACGATTGATGAAATCGTGCAAATGGCTCCAAAATTCTGACTTAAAAAAATTGCCATTACCGATCACTCTCAGGCTGTTTTAGAAGCTCAAGGATTAGCTTTAAAATGCTGGAGATCTACCCTAAAACACTGGAAAAATTATTATAACGAGGTGGAAGTGATCTTCGGAGTAGAGGGGGATTTGCTTGATGAGGAGGGGAATTGCTGTTTTGAGATTCATCGTCAGGAGTCAGATTTTCGTATTTTATCACTTCATTCTGCTACTTATCAAGGGGATTTAAAGAGGGTAACTCAGTCCTACCTCAATGCAATTGCTAAGTATCATGAGCAGATTGATCTTATCGGACATCCCTTTTATACCAAAACCTGTGAATTTTTGGAGGTGGAAAGCTTTGTAGATTGCTTGAATCAGTATGGAATCTCTTTGGAAATTGATACTGCTTATCTCAGAAAAGAGAGAACCGACCTTGATAAACTCAAATATGCTTTGGAACATTTGGAAACGGGGGTATATGTGAATAGCGATATGCATACTTTCGGGGATTGGGAGCAGAGAAAGGCTGGTTTTGAACTCTTGGAAAAGCGAGGGTTTCTTTAATTATACAAGCTATGATGATGAAAAAATTATGACTATTTGGTTTATGTGGACTTCTTCTATTTATACTTTCAGCTTGTGGAGAGAGTAAAAAAGCTGAATCTTCACTTTCAGGAACGAATATTTCAGGGACTGTCGTATCTTGAACTGTTTCACACTCTACTAGTGGATCTCAGGATATAAGTGGATCTGAGATATCTTCTTGAAATTCTCAAACTTGAAGTCAGGCTTCAGGAAGTTTTGCAGTACCAATAAAAAGCTTGTTTCCAGTAGAGCTCTGTAATAAGATTATAGCTTTCAATCAGTGTATTATCGCGAAAGCACCAGTTGAAAATCAGCCAATAATGAAGCAACAGTTAGTTAAAGTAATTCAGCCATGGAGATTGCTTGCAGAAGCTCAACTTCGTGAGGTTTGTCAGCAAGTTTCTATCCAAGAAAACTTTCTTGAGGTAGTAAAACACTATCAGGAGCAAGGGTGTAAATTTTAATCAGCTTTCTTTATATTTAACAAATTATTTTTTCCAGAAAAATAACTTATTAAAGAACTTTCATTTTTTGAGAAGATAGAACCATTTGAAAAGGTAGTAGAGAAGCGGGTTTAGAATGAGGTCATAATTGCCATAGAATTCTCGCTTCATTCCTCAGAGCGATTCTTTAAATTTACTAACTCCAGCTAAGGGATGATTAGGGAAACCTGTTGGAGCTCAACCCATAAGGTCACAATATTCAAATCCACGATCTCTAGCCCATTCAAACATTGCGTATTTAAGATAATGGTGTCATCCCATATTGGTGTACTTTCTATCGGTAAATCAATAGAGATAAACAATAGTTTTTCCATGATAAAGACAAATACTTCCAGCAATAATTTGTCCATCAAGCTCAGAAACGAAAATATTTCAGCATTGTTTTTCTTCTAGAACTTGCAAGAGTTTTAGGTATTGAAGCTTTGTAATTGTAGAAAATCATTTTCCACCGGCGGTAATCTGCCATTTTTCAAAAAAAGTATCGTAATCATCATGATCTCAAAGTCTGACTTTGATCCCTTTTTTAATAGCTTTTTTTACTCTATCAGCACATCCACTATTCATTTCTGAAAGCAACTGTTCATCGCTTTTGCTGAGATTTATCATAATCGTTGTCTGGGGCATATTTTCTTTAAACGCAAGTTTAAGCGGGGTTTCTTTGTGGATGAGCTTTCTGGTATGTTCTCTCATAGATCTTACTTTCCCTACAATATTCTGCTCTCTTGCTCGGGCATTATCAAAACTTGTAATTTCATTGATAAATCCTAGCTGAAAAAAAATATTTCCCCATTTTTTTCCAAATTCTTTTTTGAGTTTTTTAAGTCCTTTTCTTGCTTCTTCCCGATTACTTGGCATTTCTAGTCCGATTGCCTGAAATTCCCTAAAAGTAAACGGTCAGATTTTTTTTTGTTTGATCAGATAGAAATATTCCTTTCCAAAAATTCTCGTAAACCCATGAGGTTTTTCATAGATTTCTACTTGAAGGGTTTCTCGAATCGGGCTTTGATAAAGTGAATACATCTTCTGAAAATAGGTGATAAATAGACTATAGAAAAGGGAGTTTTGTTAGTAAGTTTAGTAGTTTTATTGGAGCTTTTCGATCAATGCAGTTTTTAGAGTTTCTATTCCTTCTCCTTCCTTAACCGAAAGAAAGATAGGATTAAAATGAGTAAATCTCTCGGCTAATTCAGCTTTTTTTTCTTCATTGATCAAATCAATCTTATTAAAGACCAAAATCTTTTCCTGATTCGCTCCAATATCAGATAAAACCTGATGCACAACTTCAATCCTCTCCTCTACAAAAGGATCGCTCGCATCAATCACATGAAGCAACAAATCTGACTCAATACTGTCCTCCAGCGTAGAAGAAAAGGACTTAATCAGCTTCGGAGGCAGATCACGAATAAAACCGATCGTATCATTGAGCAGAATCTCCTTTCCGAGTCAGGTTTCAGGATTGGTAATCAAATAGCATTTCCCGACATTGGTTCCAAGCGTTGCAAAGAGCTTATTTTCCGCCAAAACGCCTTTTTTGGTCATCACATTGAGGAGAGAAGACTTTCCAGCATTAGTATATCAAACGATCCCAATCGTAGGCATTCCTTTCTTTTTACGAGCATCACGATGAAGTTTTCTCATCTGTTCGTATTCAATCAGCTTTTTTTCTATTTTCCCTACTTTTTCCTTCAGATGTCTTTTCATCCTTTCAGTATTGGTTTCTCCGATTCCTCTAGTTGCTCCACCTCCGCTTCCAGAGCTTCCTCCCTGCCTACTCAGCTCCATTCCCATTCCATAAATCCTCGGTCCCATATGCTTAATCGCCGCGAGTTCAATCTGCAATCTCGCTTCTCCTCCCTCTGCATGTTTCTCAAAAATTTTCAAAATTAGATCAATTCTGTCCCAAGCGACCATTTTATCTTTGAGATTATGTTCCTCACTCACGAGACGGAGTTGTTCGTTGATCTGATAGATTTGTGAAGGTTTAAGCGCATTTCCAATAATCAGCAAATTTGCGTTTAAGCGGAGCATATCTGCGATAATTTCTTCTAGTTTTCCTTTTCCAACATAGGTTTTAAGATCTGGGAAGTCTTTTTTCTGATATTTCTGCAAAACTACTACTCCACCATAGGTATTCACAAGATTTTCAAGCTCTTTCATCCTATCTTCAAGGAGTGCTTTCGGAGTCTGTTTATCTACAATATCTGCGAGGAAAACGCGAAGTTCTGGCTGTTGTTCTACCTGCATAATAGTTCACAAAAAATCTAAAATCTGATTTTTTACTTATGGGAAGTATATAAACTCAGTCTTTAATTGCAAGGGCAGTCGATTTTATTAATATAAAATGTTAATGCTTTTTTTGTCGGATTTTGTTACTATTGGAGCAATTAGGTTTATGCATCAAAAAATATCTCTTTTTTTATTTCTTAAGATATAAATAATGATATCATAAAAGAAAAATATCAATTCCTAACTTAACAATAAGAAATGATATGTTTCATATAATTCTCGTAAGAAATATTCAGATGAAAAAAATAACAAATAATTGAAATCAGTTTCCAGCAATTTTTTTTAAAAGAGAAAATGTGAAAGAATTGACCTTTCTCTCTCTGAAAAGAGGATAAACAATATTTGTGATAATACTCACCAAATATATTCACAAAGGAATCATAACTAATTGCATTTGTTTGAAGATACTTTCAGAAGACCTATTTTCTAAGAAGTTAAAAGAATATGAAGAAGAAAAATTTACACATCATAATAGGCAACTTTCAACTCACTCAAAAGTGATTCATCCAGAAGAAGCAAGAAAAAAGAATCATATCATAAGGACAAATAAGGACCCATAATAAGAAAAAATACCAATCAACAAAGAGTAAAAAATTTTTAGCAAAGAATGTAATAAACGTGAATTACTATTCGTAAATGATTCTCAAAACCACACCCGATAGAATAAAGAAAAAAACAATACGAGTGCTAAAATAATTGTTTCAAACGTCATCAATAAAAAACAGGAATTTCGACTCCATCCCCAAACAAATACTCATAAAAATAAGATAACATACCAAAAAACTAATCAAACAATAGCACTCAAAATTTTAGGAAATGGCATATACGATCAATGATATATAAATCTAATGTGCTAGAAGATAAAGAATCTGAATGGAAATTCAAGCAAACTATTTTTTGAAATATCATTTAAAAAAAGAATTCCTCCATATTCTCTATGAAGCCAAAAAATCTTTCCTAAAATTTGACATTTCTTGCTTTTATATATAAAATTAGTTTTGTATTTTATAGCACACCTTACAAACATGAAAAATCAATGGAAAGAAGTTGAGGCTCTTCAGGCAAGATTTCACAAAAGATTTGGGACAAGGATTATCAAAAAAAATCATAAGTGAAGGAGAATTGATAAAGCTTTTAATGCTTCTAAATTTCTTCATCGTAATTGGATTTATGTTGGAGAGCTTTGTCTGGCTCTTGTTTTAAGTTTTTCTACTTTGATTTTTGGAGATGGGAATGGAACTCCAAATAACCGTGAACTTGTCTATCCACTTCAGGAAATTTCCACTTTAGAATGTAGGACTCAAGAACGAAATAGTCTTAAAGCTGAATGTAAAAGAGAGCTTCCTATCATTAAAGGGGCAAATTATGCAAATTATGAAAATAATACTGATTATACCACAATTTATACCGTGCTTTTTGGTGGAAATTACAATAGTGGCTGGAGAACTGATTTAGGAAGTCATTATGGAGTAGATATTGCGACAGCAAAGGGAACTCCTCTTTATGCTGTTGCGGATGGAAAGGTTTATTTTGCCGGTCAACAAGCAGGATATTGAAACGTTGTAAAAATTGAATTTGTTTATCAAGGAATTAGGTATTTCGCAGTGTATGGACACATGGATAGTATTAGTGTAAAGGCAGGAGAAACCGTTAGTAGAGGTCAAAAAATCTGAACAACAGGAAATAGTGGAACTACAATGTGAGGTTTAGGAGGGTATCATGTACATTTTGAGGTTGATAAGGGAGATAAAGGAAGACCGGTTTATGCTTTCTACAACTGTCCTGATATCAAAAAATGAGGAGTTGAAGTTATCAATCAAGGACTTTGTAGGACAGAAATGTTTAATACAACAGTTGATCCGATTGCTCTTCTAGAAAGTGCAAATGCTAAGCTTCCGCATCCCAATGCCTCTCCAATTAAATCAGAACCAGAACAGCACTCGGCCTCTGATACTAAGGTAGATACTGCAAATCGCGATCAGATTTTGAAACTTGCTAAGTTTTATTTAGATAGTCCGTATCAGCTTGGAGCAACGGGAACGCTTCCAGGGAACCCAACAGACTGTAGTAAATTTACTCAAAATGTCTTTGCAAATGTGGGTATTGAGCTGGAAAGAAGTTCTTCTGATCAGGCTCATCAATTCTCAAACGGAGGATATTGGTATGATAATTTAGAGCAGGCAGAAGTCTGAGATTTGATCTTCTTTAAAGGCACATATAATGCGGGAACCGAGATTACTCACGTGGGAATTTTTGCTGGAAATGGAATGATGATTCATGCTGGAACTCAAAAAGTAGAAATTGTTCCATTAAATGGCTATTGGAAAGAGCATTTTAAGGGTTTTTGATCATTTAAATATCTTAATGCTAAGTATAATAAAGAAGTTGCACAGAAAAATTTTAAACTTTTAAATAGTCTTCCAAATAGTAAGTGATTGCCAGAGAAAAAATCTGAATCTCTTCCAGAGATTAAACCAGAAATAAAGACTCCTCAGTCTCAAACCAACCCCTTAAGCTCTTGATTAGAAGAGTTGATTAGTCTAGATAGTAGTAAGCTTGATGGTATTGGAAAGCAGTTTTTCTCGGAATGGAATGTTCATCTTAAAGGAGATCGTTCTTCTCAGATCAAACAGGGAGAAAGCAGAATTTTTACTCTAGAAATTACAAAAGCTAATGGTGATAAATTTAATGGAATATTGAAACAGCCGATTGTTCTCGTAGCTAATAGTACGAATATTACGATTGAACCGGTTGCAATTAGTCTTGTAAAAGATGGGAAAGTGGAAATCAAGCTTACTGCAAATCAGACGGGGCCCGTCTATACTGCAATTAATATGGGAACCAATAGAATGTGAGGAATGAGTATGCAGGTAATGTAAAGAAATTAGAAATCAGCTTGTAATTTAAGGTCGTTTAGCTACATATAAAAGCGACCTTTTTTATTTTTTTATAGCATTTGTACTATGAAAGTTCTCGTCCTTAACAGTGGTAGTTCATCATTGAAATATCAGCTTTTTAATATGGAAAATCAGACAGTCCTTGCAAAGGGACTTGTTGAAAGGATCGGAATAGAAGGGGGTAAAATAAAGCATAAGACTATGTCTGGAGAAAAACATGAATTTGATGGTTTTCTTGAAAATCATGAAGTTGCTCTCAATAAGGTGCTTGATCTTCTTGTAAATAAAGAGTTTTGAGCCTTGAATAATTTGCAAGAGATTAATGCAATTGGACATAGAGTAGTTCATGGGGGAGAATATTTCCCAACATCTGCTCTTGTAGATGAAGAGGTAAAAAATAAATTAAAAAAGCTTTTTGATCTTGCTCCACTTCATAATCCTGCAAATGTTATGGGAATTGAAGCTTGTGAAAAAATTCTTCCTGGAATCCCTAATGTTGTTGTCTGTGATACTTCTTTTCATCAAAGTATGAAGCCTGAACATTTTCTCTATGCGCTTCCTTATGAATGGTATGAAAAGTATCAGATTAGAAGATATGGGGCACATGGGACTTCTCACAAATACGTAAGTCAGAGAATGGCTGAAATTTTGGGAAGATCAGATTTAAAAATTATTACTTGTCATATTGGAAATGGAGCCAGTGTCACAGCAATCAAAGATGGAAAGGTTGTAGAAACCTCTATGGGACTTACTCCATTAGAAGGGGTAATTATGGGAACAAGATGTGGAAATATTGATCCTGCGATTGTTCCGTTTGTAATGAAAAAAGAAAACCTGACTCCAGATGAAATAGATACGATTATGAATAAAAAATCAGGAATCCTTGGAGTCTCTCAGATAAGCAGTGATCATAGAGATATTGAAGAGGGATATGCTGAGTGAAAAGAAAGAGAAGTGATGGTAATGAAGATGTATACTAACGCTATCTTAAAATATATTTGAAGCTATGCTGCTTTATTAGAAGGAGTTGATGCTATCGTTTTTACTGCTGGAGTGCTTGAAAATTCAATTCTTCAAAGAAAACTTCTTGCTGAAAAGCTTGGACGATTAGGAGTGGATTTTGATGAAGGTAAAAATAATTTTAGGGGAGAAGAGAGAAGTTTGACTACAGAGCAGAGTAAAGTTCAGCTCTGGGTAATTCCTACAGATGAGGAGTTGATGATTGCAAGAGATACTTATGAACTTACAAAATAAGAACTTCTTAAATAAAAAAAACTGGTCGTGAGGATCAGTTTTTTGTAAATAAAAAAACTAATCCCGTATGTTGAGATTAGTTTTGCTTATTATTTTCCATATTTCGCCGCACTTCCAAGTCTTTCTTCAATTCTCAAAAGCTGGTTATATTTCGCGATTCTATCAGTTCTTGAAGCAGATCCTGTCTTGATAAATCCGGTATTCATTGCAACAGCAAGATCAGCGATAAAGGTATCTTCGGTTTCTCCTGATCTGTGAGAAGAGATTGATCTCATACCGTTTTCGTGAGCCATAGTGATAGCATCAAGGGTTTCTGATACTGATCCAATTTGGTTAAGTTTGATCAAGATTGAATTTGCGATTCCTTTATCAATTCCCATCTGAAGTCTTGTGATATTGGTTACGAAAAGGTCATCTCCTACAAGCATAATCTTCTCTCCCAAAGCATCAGTCAGCTTTTTCCATCCTTCAAAATCATCTTCAGCCATTCCATCTTCAATAGAGATGATCGGATATTTCTCACACCAATCCTGATACAAAGCAACAAGTTCATCAGCAGTCAGCTTTTTCCCTTCTCCTGCAAGATCATACATTCCCTCCTTATAAAACTCGCTAGAAGCTACATCCAAAGCTAATGAAACCTTTCCAGTATAACCAGCTTTTTCAATCGCTTCAACGATCACTTGGAGCGCTTCCTCGTTAGAACCGAGATTTGGAGCAAATCCACCTTCATCTCCTACAGAAGTCGCAAGCCCTTTTGCCTTCAAAATCGCTTTCAAGTTGTGAAATACTTCAGCTCCACATCTGAGTCCTTCATGGAAATTAGGCATTCCATTTGGGATAATCATAAACTCCTGAATATCTACATTATTATCTGCATGAGAACCTCCATTGAGAATATTCATCATTGGATAAGGAAGCGTAGTTCCTTTTCCTGCTCCAAGATATTCGTAGATCCATTGTCCTTCCGCTTTTGCACAGGCTCCTACAAATGCCATACTTACTCCGAGAATTGCGTTCGCTCCGAGTTTGGATTTATTTGGAGTACCATCAAGCTCAATTAAGGCTTTATCTAAAGCTCTAAAAGAATCAAAAGTCTGATTTTCAACTGCTTTTGCAATTGTAGTATTCACATTTTCTACCGCTTTCAATGTCCCTTTCCCAAGGTATCTACTCTTGTCTCCATCTCTGAGCTCCAAAGCCTCATGCACTCCTGTAGAAGCTCCAGAAGGAACTAAAGCTCTATGCATTACGCCATTTGCGAGGGTCAATTCTACTTCAACAGTAGGATTTCCTCTAGAATCAAGCACTTCTCTTGCTCGCACTTTTTGAATAGTATATGCCATATTTCTTTTTGTAAAAAATAAAACCAGCTTTTAGACTAAGGTTTTCCCTTATAAATGCAAGTCAAAAACAGATCGTTTCCTGTCAAAGGGGTTGAGAGTTTTGTCCTACTTCACGAGGTTTCCCTGATCTAGCCTAATAATATGATCTGCAAACTGCAAAATATCCTCATCATGCTCAATCATCAGGATTGTATCTCCTTTCTCCAAAAATCTTTTTAGCACTTTCAAAAGCCTTTCAATATCCGCAGGATGCAGTCCAACCGTCGGCTCATCAAGGAAATACACCGTATTCCCTCTATATTCTTTCAAAAGATGCTTCACGAGCTTCAATCTCTGCGATTCTCCACCAGAAAGGGTATGTGCAGGTTGTCCCATCTTGAGATAGCCAAGTCCGATTTCTACCATCAGTTCTAGTTCCTGTTTGATATGATCCATCTCATGGAAGAAGTCCAAAGCTTCGTAGATATACATATCCAAGATCTGACTAATCGTCTTCCCTCTCCAAGTGATCGCGAGAATTTCAGGTTTATACCTTTTTCCTTGACACAGTTCACAAGGAACATAGGTATCAGGCAGAAACTGGAGTTCAATCTTTTTGTATCCATACCCATTACAGGCAGGGCAGGCACCTTTTTCAGAATTAAAGCTGAAATGCGAATTCGTAAAGCCCAAATACTTCGCTTCGGTCGTTCCTGCATAGAGCAGCCTGATTTTGTCAAAGACACTCACAAAAGTTGCAGGGCAGCTTCTCGGAGTTTTCCCAATGCTAGACTGGTCTACATAGATTGTGTTTTTGATCTGTTCGTGTCCGGTGATTTTTTCTACTCCGATATCTTGGTAAAATTCTTGCAATGCGAGATTTTCAAAATGGGCATATTCCTCAGCTCTCATCACGGGAGCAGCCAAGATTTCCTCCCAGCTCAAACCCTTTTTCAAAAGTTGAAGTCTGATATAACTCTGCACGAATTTCTGCTTATCATTGAGGAATCTATACAATGTCGTGTACATCAAGGTCGTTTTCCCGGCTCCAGAAGGTCCAGTGATCACTGTAAAACTTCAGAGATTCAGCTTAACATCAATATTCTTGAGATTATATTTACTTGCGTGTTTGATCTGTACTCGGTCGTGGCTTGGACTGTGCTCAAAATCAACTTTTACTTTCTTTTTTCCAGTAATGTAGTCTGAAGTCAGTGTTTTTGCTTGTAGAAAATCTTCATAACTTCCGTTAAAAATCATCTCTCCACCGAAATCCCCAGCTCCAGGACCGATTTCCACTACCCAATCCGAAGCCTTGATAAATTCCTCGTTATGCTCCACGACGATGATGGTATTCCCCATCGCCTTGAGTTTCTGAATAGAGGCGATCGCCTTCTTGATTTCTCAGGTATCAAGCCCAATCGTCGGCTCATCCAGTACATAAATAATCCCCGTTAGTTTATTACCGAGCTGTTTTGCTAGTCTTAACCTCTGAATTTCCCCTCCAGAAATTGTATCTACCCCTCTTTTGAGCATTAGATAGCCGAGTCCAAGCTCCTGAATTGTTTTTGCCCTATCCAGAAGCGGATTAAGAATCCTATCAAGGAGATTTCAAGGCTTATTACTTGCTTGTTTGAAAAGGTCTAAAAAGCTGATCAAATGATTCAGTTCCATTCTCTGCAAATCTCGGATATTTACCTTCAAAAGCTGTTCATCTGCTGGTCTTGCAAAAGGTAAGCCTTCTTGATTGATAAAGAGCGAAGGGATCAATGCTTCAACTCCCTCTTTGCGAGCAAAGCCAACCAATCCAGAGTCTTGATTTTTATCCGTTTCGTCGGTTTTTTTCAGCTTTTTTGTGGTTTTTTGGATTGCTTCGGTCGTTCCTCCCTCGCAATGACAATCCGTATCCAAACATAAAAAGCAGTGCAAACTCTCCTTTTTAAGCCTAGAACCGAAACAATGCGGACAGCTCTTCATACTGAGCATCGCCTGAAAATCAACGGTCAAAAGCCCTTTTGCATATTGATCTTTGATGATTTCTTCAATTCCGTGATATTTGATGCTCGTTCGTTTTCCTCAGCTATTGACTCTCAAAAGCTCATCATCTCCCTCAATAATCACATTCAAAAACCATTCTGGTTGATCCGCTCGTTTTTTCTCGCCATCCATGCTGTATTTCTCACAGAGCTTTTTCAAAACAGACTGTCCAAGGTTGCTTTCTCTCCATGGCAGAATCGCCTCCAAAAGCGGACTTTGAGGATCAATGATTTTATCGTATTCCACCTGCAAAATCTCACCAAGCCCCAAACAATGCGGACAAGCTCCTTCCTGTCTATTAGGAGAAAAATGCTGAGTCGTAAATTCAGGATAGGTGATATTACAGTTTGGACAATACATTTTATCAGTAAACCGCTGAATTACTGGTCTTACCCTGTTTTCGTTCATCGGAGTAGAGGAGTCAGTTTTTTTCTTTTTTTTCGCAGAAATTTCAATATTCGCTCAAAAGTCAGAAGAAACTTGCTTTTCGGAAGTCTGATTTTCTAGTTCTTTACTGCTTTCTGTGCTGTAGATTCAGAATTTCTTGGTTTCAGCAAGGATTTTGATGATGTCTTCTTTCAATCTACCAAGTTTTTGCTCTTCTAAAGTCAAACGATCAAAGATTCCATAGCTCTGAAGAGGAAAATAGCTCTCAGGAATATTCGGCTCTTCTAGGTAAAAATATTCAATCGGATCTTGCTTTTCGGGATTCTGAGAAAGTAGGAGATATCTCGTAAAACCTCAGCCTTTTTCTACTTTTTGTTTATTATTTTTGACAAATTTCAATAATTCTGACTTTTCTGAGAACTTTCCGCTTTCTTTCAAAAGATAGATTTTTTGCCCTTGGTAGTCAGTTTTGATCGTATCCATGATCTGATCAATGGTCTTCGGCTCAATCTTCGCACCGCAGTGATAACAGTAGGTATCACCGAGCTTTGCAAATAGCAGCCTGATATAGTCATCAATTTCGGTAAGCGTTCCCACGGTAGATCTTGAATTTCCACTTCTTTTGTTCTGCTCAATTGCAATCGCAGGAGAAAGTCCGCTACAGTAGTCAATTTCTGGTCTATCTCCAAGGTTGAAAAACTGCCTAAGATAGCTGGAAAGCGATTCAATATACCTGTATTGTCCCTCTTTATAAATAGTTTCAAAAGCCAGAGAGGATTTCCCTGAACCACTCACTCAAGTGATGGTAATGAGCTTATTTTTCGGTAAAGTGAGATCAATATCTTTGAGGTTATGGGTTCTGATCCCTTGGAAAACAATTTCTTCTTCGGAAAGAGCGAGATTTTGGCTTCCTATTCCACTATTCAAAATGTCAGCTTTGAGATCAGTTTTTTTTGCCTTTGGCATTTGCTTTTATTTCAGAGATAAATCCTAACTTTGAGCATAGCTAAATTAAATGGAAATGCAATAGCTTCGGAGCGAAAAATTTGCTTTATTAGAATTTCAGATTATACTTATCTTAAGTATTTTTAGCATAATTTATTTTTTTGTTATGAAGCAGACTTTAGAAATCCCTTTTCAAGAAATAACCCGCTATGATAAAGACTTGAAGAAAGTCTCTACTTCTTTAGTTCAAATTCTTGATGAGAAACCGATATGAAAAGGTTTTTACGGAGATGTTTCTGAAGTATTGGTAGATTATAAAGGCAAAAAGCTTCGTTTTGCAAAAAAATCATTTGAAACTTCACAAGATGCATGTATATCACATTTAAGATATCAAAAAGTGAAGGAAGCACAACTGCCGACTTGGACAACCTATAGAGGCATAAATAGAACCTTTGAAGTTTTGATGACACTCGGAAATGCAGATGGTTCACTTCTCTTTTCTCCTCATAATGAATCCAAGGATAGAGAAAAAGCAAAATCTGAACATATTTTTGAAAAAATAAGCAATAAAGATGCTTTCTTTGAACAGGCTTATTCACTTCTTGTTAAGTGATCAGAGCAAGGAATTTTGTTGCCCTGGGATGCTTATTTTTTAAAAGTAAAAAATGGAGAACTTTCTCTTATTGTCTGAGATTTTGATCAAATTTCTTTGTGGAGAAAAACACCTTCTATGCAATTAAGACTAGAAGATAGTATTAAAGAGTTTTTTGGTTTCTTATCTAGAGTAGATGCTTACTTTGGTTTGGAATATAGGGAAGAGTTTTTTAATCTTCTTAAAAAGAAACAAGAAAAATGAGAAAATATACTTTCTAATATAGATATTCAGTCTCTTTATCATTGGTGTAACTTTATTCGAGAGGAATAAAAAAACTTTTTATAAATTTGCAAAATTTGAGAAAACGACTACAATTAAGTCAGATTTTATCTTTTTAAAAGATTGACAATGAGTCTATCTAAAGGAACTCAAGCTTGGAAATCCCGTTATTATCTTTTGCTTTTCCTCTTTCTTGGAGCAATTGGGGTTTTGTTTTATTTTTATGGAGTTTCTTATTTTCAAGAGAGAAATATGGTTTGATTAGAGCAGGAAATTCAGATTAAAAATCAGGATATTGATCGTTTTTATCAAAATACGGGCTTTAAAGAGTTTCTTGCTATAAAAGAATTGGACGCTACAAGAAATCACTTACCATGGAGTGATTATATTGAGAAAATTCTTAGTATCCTTGCAAAGGTGAAGGGAGTAGAAGAATGAAGAGGAAATGTTTTATTATCTGATTTTAAGGTAAATTTGGAAGAACTTTCCTTGGAAGGAATTGTTGGAAACCTCAAGGCTCTTTATCTTGCTCCAAGTGGAGGATCTGGTCTTTCTCTCTTAGATGAATTTAATGGTTTAGAATTTCTCAAAGATATTACTATTAGAAAATACGAAAAGAGTGAAGGAACGAGAGGTTTTAAATTTACTTTATCTGCTAAAGTTGTGAACAATGTCTGAACAGAATCCACAGTTAATCAATAATTTGCTTGAGCAGCAGAAAACGACTGCTTATGCCCAACAACTTGCCATAGATGATGGTGATAATCAACTAGCAGTTACAAGAGTGGTAACTGCGAAATATAAGGTTTATGTTATTATTCTCCTTATTTTATGAGTTCTTTTGTGAAGTAAATATTTGCCAGATGCTTATGCTTATTATCGTTCAGTGCAAACAAATTATCAGCAAAAGCAAACTGAATTGATAAATTTAAAGCAGAAAATAGAACAATTGACTCAAGATAAATTACAGCTTCTAAATTTGAATAAGTATGCAGATCAGATTCTCGTATGTGTGAATGAAAAAAGAGAGTGTTCTGCGCTTCCAGATAATTTAAAATCTAATCTTTGACCAGCTGTTTCTTATCTTCAGATGGGAAATCTAAGTTCTGAGAAAATGAAAATTGATGAGAAAAAAATTTTGAAAAATCTGGATCAATACCTAATCAAGAATAATCCTGCAGAAAAGGTTTCTACACCAAATGGACAGATTGAAGAGATTGAGATTTGAGAACCAGAACCTGTAGCCAAAGACTCTGTTTTCTTTAAACTACCTATAAAGATAAAAGTTACCTTTTCAGATAAAGATGATTTGATTTCTTTTGTGGATAATATTGAAAGATTTATTATCCCTAATGCAGAGGATCGTATTCTTTACCAGATTGATGAAGTTTCCTATGATATGATGGCATATGATGAGACTCAAACGACTGAAATTCAGCTTTCAGCTTATTATTTTAATTAAACTAGTTAGCAATGATTCCTACAGAAAATATAAAATCTGAATGAGGATTCTTAGAGAAAATAATTATTTCTATTATGAGTAGTGTGGATAAAAGTTCATTTTCTGCTAAAGATAAAATTCTTTTCTATAAAGAGCTTGTTTATATGCTTCATGGTGGAGTGTCAATTATGCAGGCAGTCGATACTATCAAAAAATCGACAACTAATTATGCACTTAAAGCGATTGTTACTAGTATTTCCTTCCATCTTAACGAGGGGAAAAGTTTTTCTTATGCATTAAGTCGTTTACCAGAATATTTTGATGAATCAGATAGCGCGATCATTAAAACTGGAGAAAGTACTGGTAATCTCGATACTGTCTTGCAAGAGTTGGCGAATGAATACTCCTATCTAAATAGTATCAAGAATAAATATAAGTCAGCTTTGACCTATCCAATTATTTTAATCATTATGTCAATTGGAGCAGTTTTATTTCTTTTTTCTTCAGTACTTCCTGGAATTTTGGAGATGTTCGTTGGAGAAATGGAGAAATTACCTTTAATTACTCGTATTCTCAAGTCTACTTCAGATTTTTTTGTTACTTCTTGGAAAACGATTCTTGTTGTGCTTTTTACTGCTATTGCAGTAGTTTGAATTTATGGGACTACAGATCAGGGAAAGAAGGCCCTTTCAAAATTTATGATGTCGTTTCCTCTTGTAGGAAAAATGACGAAGACCTATTATCTCATTAAATGGGCAAGATATATGAAACTAATGATTAGTTCAGGTTTGGATTATGTGCAGACTTTTCGTTTACTTAGAGGAGTGCTTGCAATTCCTGCCTATCAAGAAATGATTGAAAAAGTGATGGCTGGGCTTCAAATTGGAAAAACAATCTATGATACTATTAAAGACGAAACAGATTTGATCTATCCTAATGTTGCAGTAATGATTAGAGTAGGGGAGGAAACTGCCCATTTAGAAGATTCTATGGGAAATATTATTGCAATGTATCAAGAAGAGCTTGATAATTCAATTACTCAATTTTCAAAAATTTTAGAGCCAGTGATTCTTATTTTTATGTGAGTTATTGTTGCATTGGTAGCATCAGGAATTTTTTGAGTTGTATTCTCTGTGATGGAAAATGTAGGAGTCTAGCTTTATTTCTCTTGAAGATATGAAAAAAAACAGTAAAAGGGGATTTACTCTTGTGGAAATGTTAGTTGTTATTGTTATTATCGGAATCTTGATGGTTATTGGATTGGGACTTAATTGGAGTAGTCTTGATCAAATTAAAGCAAAATCAGCGAGAGAGGAGTTGACAGCCTTTTTTGATGCAATTTTTCTGCAGATTAATATTTCTAATTATCAGAATCAAAAGGTATATACGGGTATTGAGCTTACGCTTTCAGGTGGAGATTCAAAGTTTTCTTACTCTTATTTAGGTGAATCTTCAGAAATTCAAAATCAGAGCGGAGATCTTTTTGGAAACTTTATAATTACTGGTTTGACTGGTGATAGTTCGAGTCTTGATTTAGTAAAAGTGAGATATAAGCCCTTTTCTCCTACATGTGAAATTAATGAAGGGAATGTTTCTTCTTTATCGTTTTCTATTCGTCAAAAGGGTAAGCAGGATGTCTGTTTTAAATTAGAAAGTCAGTATTGTAAGCTGCAACAAGTAACTTGTAATTAAGCTTTTACTTGCATTTTCGTAAACTTTCCTTAGTTTTAAGGCGAGTTTTATTTTTTATTTATAAAAAAATGAAAAATCCTGACTGCCTTTTTTGTAAGATTGTAGATGGAGAAATTCCTTCTCATAAGGTACGAGAAAATGACGAATTTTATGCTTTTCTTGATCTCTTTCCAAACTGTAAAGGACAAACCCTTGTTATCCCTAAAGAGCATTTTGATTCAGATTTCTTTATGATTGAAGATTTTGATTTTTATACTCGTTATCTTCAGGCTGTCCGTGAGGTAGCAAGACTTTTAAAATCAAAACTTGGAGTTCAAAGAGTGGGAATGATTATGGAAGGAATGGGTGTGAATCATCTTCATATCAAGCTCTATCCAATGCGGGGACTAACTAAAGATTGGAAACCAGAAGTAAGTAAAGACGAAGTTTTTTATGAAAACTATCCTGGATTTTTGACAACAAAGCTTGGATCAATGGCTTCCCAGGAATCACTTTCTGAACTTGGGAAATTTTTAAGAGGAGAAAACTAGGGTATCGTTAAGAAATTGATACATTTTTTATGGCTTCTCGTCCACTGACTTTTTGTATTCAAGGATGTTCTTGTTCGACAAAGAATTGATTTCGAGGTTTATCTAACAAGAAAACTCTAATTCCTACGGTTTCAAGATCGATCGCATATTTTGGATTATCTTCGACAAAAAGTTTAATTCCTTTTTGCTTACAGATTTCTTCTTTTGAGAAATGAGGGTGAGCGTCTCGATAGTGATTGCAGAAGATGATTTCATCAAAAAGATTCGGAAAATATTTTTGTATCCATTTTTCGGTAGCATGTTTTACCGGTTCTCCTCTTGCGGTTATTGCATAAAGAATGTGTCATTCTGATTCCCATTTTTTGAGTATTTCATAAGCTCAATGAACAGGTCTTAATTCTTCTAATGCACGTGGAGAGTTTTGCGCATCAACAAAAAATCTAATAGCATCTTCACGAGAAATATCTTCATATCAAGGAATATTCGGTAAGTAATAGTCAGATACTTGAGTTCTGCTTAGTGGTTTTCAGGCAATTTTTCCACCAAAAAACTGCAAGGCAAATTCTAGGGTTTCACAAAGAACTTCGTCAATATCAATTCCAATATGCATATTCAAAATTAGCAATCTGAAGAAAGAATCCTACTAATATAGTCGTTTTGTAAGATTCTATATTTGGTAATATAATGTTCTACTTGATCCTTATCTTCTTTGAGTAGGCTATCATAGCTGTTGTGTAGTTCTTCTAAAAAAACTGCATCTACACAGCCCTTTTCCTCTGCTAAGTGGATGGTATCTAAATAGGTTGCTTCTAGTTTGTACTTTTCTTCTAGAAGTTGTCCATTCTTTCCTATAAGAGTGAAACTAAGTACTTCTATTTTTTGGATGATGTTTTTGAATCCCGAGTACAGTGCAATTTTTTCTGCAGGATGTGTTCTAAGATAATTTAGGCATGTCATCAAAAAAACAGTTCCAATAATAAGTTTGAAAATGTTGTGAATAAAGGTGGTTTTTTCTTCGTGAGTCATAGAAATAATTGAGGATTAATGATGTAGAAGTAAGAATTTTTTAAAAAATACTATTTTAAACAAAACGAATATTCTTCATTTTCCCTACTTTGTGGTTATACAAAAAAATGGATCATTATCTTTGAGATTAGAACGAAGAAGATTCTTTTTTGTTTTATGTTTTTCCTTCATGGGGAAATAGAGATTTTTTACAAGTAAGAATAAAAATCAATTCCCCATTCCGGAAAGTATACATTGTTTTAAATTTCTAGTCGTTTTCTTCTTCTGATTTAGAAGTTTTTTTCTGTTTTGAGTCAGCTTTTTTTTCTACTTTTTCAAGAAGATCTCTAAGGAGTGGGTTGAAGTATCCAGTTACGCAAAGTACTCCAGCAAGTAAAAGCAATACTCCCCAGATAAACATTCTCAATTCCCAAAGTGCTAGTAGCAAAAGGACTCCTCCAAGAATTGTTGTAGTGATTTCTTCTGTAGAAGATTTATCTCGCCATTTTTTTAGACTTGATGCGGCCTTTTTTGTTTCTTCTGCTCCACTTTCAAACTTTCCTCATAGTTCAGAAGCAACTTCTTGGATTTTATCTGTCATTGCATCAATTTTTTCTCCAGTTGTTTTTTCTTTTTTTGTCATTGTCGTTTTTTGTAAAAGAATAAAGCTAACTTCCTTTTAGTTATTTTTTTAAAATATGCAAGTGCTTTCTCAGATTTTTTATTCTTTTTTTGTTTTTCTAAAATTTAACATTACTTTATATATTAATTTTTCTTTTTGTAAAGAAGTATGGAAAGAGAAATCCTCAGAAAAATTTGACAAAGGATTATAAATGGCTATACTTATTTGTGAGAACTTTCTTTTTATACTTTAATTCCCGTATAATGACAGCTCATCAAACAAAATTTTTTAAACTAAAAGAGGTTTCATTCCCAATTCTTTTGTGAATTGTTGGAGTGAGTGTTGCTTTAGTTCTTCATGTTTTCGGAGTTTTTAGTCATGCTAAGCCTATTGAAAACGAAGATAAAGTGACTGTAGATGGGGTGGAAAATGTTGTTCAGTATCTGACTTCTCTGGTATTGCATGCTCCATGAACTTCATCTCAACTCATTACTATTCAGTATGATGGAGGTATTGATGCTCTTCGTGTGAATGGGAGAGTTAATGCAGATGCTCTCGTTATTGATGCTGGACAAGTTAACAATAACTCTTCCGTAGAAGGAAATGCTGTTTTTTGATGAATGTGAAATAGAGTAGATGGTCAAACTTCTAATAATTTGATTGTAGGGTGAGAAAACAATACGATTAATTTTGCTAGACTTAATGGTGCTATTCCTGGAAGATTTTGAGTTTCCCAGGGGGGAGGTTCTGTTGTGATTGGATCTGCAAAGTCAGAGATTAGAACTTCTGATAATGTCCTTAATATTGGAACAACAAATTCTTCATTTAGTAATAAAACTAGGAATGTTGCAGCAATAGGGTGACAAGTAGTTGCACAAGATGTTGAAAATAGTGTTGCTTTCTGAGCTGGGAAGAAGACTCTTGCCTCAAATTCAATACTCCTTGGGAAATCAATTAATGCAGGAGGTAAAAATCAGATTTTTGTTTGGTCAGATAGTGACGAAGAGTTTGCACCTGAACATTCAAATGCCTTTTATGTAAATGCAGCAAATGGATTTGGACTTAATACTACTGCTCCTAGAACAAAACTTGATCTTGGAAATGTAGGGGTTTTGAGGATAGCAAAGACTGAACCTAAGAATTGTTCTCAGAGTTCGGCTGGTGTTACTTCTTATGCAGGATCTGTGTTCTGTGGATGTGATGGAAAAGAATGGATTCCCCTTACTTCTGATATGACTCCGGAGAAAGTTGCTGCTTGTAAAACTCTTGGGAAAGTAAAGTGTATTGGAACTATTAACACAGATTCAAACGCTACTAATATGTGAGAAAGTTCTGCATATTCTCGATGGAATCATGAGTCAGATAAACGAGAACCAATGGGATGGAAATATTCGTCTAAGGATAAGTTAGGTGCCTGTGAATATAATTGTAAAATTTGATTTCATCCTGGTGCAAATGATCCAGAAGGATGGCTTCAGATTTGAGCCTGTAAAGCTTGTAGTGAGGTAACAAATAAATTTAAATGGAAGACAGCAGGAACAGGAGATGATAACTGTGATTTTACTTGTAAGGCGAGCTTTAAATATACTAATTCTTCCACACAGAGAACATGTTCAGATTGTGAGGTAGGAACTTATACAGAAAATGATAATCAGGATAAAGTTTGTAAGAACTGTAATGCCCCAGAAAGACTTTCAACAGGGGCTATCAGTCCATCATTCTGAACACATTATTATACTTTTGATACTAAAGGAACAGGGAAAAATGCATGTGATTTTACCTGTGACGCTCGTTATGCTTACTTTTTTAATGGAAAAGGAAAAAACGATTCAAGGGATTCTTTAGGTGCTGATTTAGGTAATCAAGCTTCAGACTTGGGTATATCAGTAGGTCGTGGAAAAGGATGAAAAGGAGGTATCGGTACCAATCCACTTCCTGGTCAGGGTACTTCTCTTGGAAAAGAGTGAGTAAAAATGTGAGCTTCTTTTTTCCCTGTTTCCTATAATGCCTGTGTATATTGTAAGGTAGGTACTTGGTCTGCTGGTTGAAAATCTAAAGAATGTACAAACTGTACGAATAAGCCAGAACAAATTGAATATTCGGTAAATAATGTTAACTATAGCCTTTCAAATTTTTCTAGCTATACAAGTAACGGATCTGCAAATGATTGTGAATGGAAGTGTGATGCTAGTAAGGGACTAGAAAAACATGGAAATCTATGTAAATGCCGTGCTAATACTCATCTTGAGTGAGGAAAATGTATTGCTAATACCATGAAAGCTCATTGTACAAATCCAGCTCCGGCTAATGATGAAGGTGTAATTAAAGGAAAGTCTGACTATGATCGCCAATGGGTCGGTGATCGAAATAGAGGAAGTCGATCTGTTACTCATTCTTGGACTTATAGAGAAAATGTTAGTTCGCCAGGAATTTGTCAGTGGTCATGTAAAACGGGGTATGAGAGGAGTGGTAATACTTGTGTGAAAAAAGCAGTTCCAGTAAACGGAGCATGTGCTCAGAATGTTACGGTTCCTATTGATGGTACCAAATTAGTAGATTATGCTCAGGCTAATTCATGGCTCTTCTGTAGCCCAGGAACTTTGATTAATCCTATAATCTTGAATGGTAGGCTAGAATGGAAATGTAAGGGAGTAAATGGATGAGCAACTTCTCCAACTTGTCCTGTTTCTTGTCCAGCTAATTATACTTTGCAGAATGGAGCTTGTGTGAAACCAGCTACTCAGTATGAGTGGAAATGTATAGAAGTTAAGAAAGAGGGATATTGTAGTCTTCCTATGCAAAATCCAAATCCGCATTGATCTTTAGGAGGATCTCATGGTGAGGGGGATTCAACTCCTCATAAATGATGTTTTTTCTCTACCAAAGAAGATTGTGAAAAAAATAGATGTCAATGGTATTCAGGAGGTGATCCTTTATCTCTTGGGAAAGTGCCTGTTTGTGCTGATAAATCTGCTCCTAATGATCGTACCAAAGATAGCAAGAATCGAGAGGTGGACTGTAAAGATCCTGTTCCTAATTGTGGGTCAAAAGTTCCTCAGCTTGGTTGTGAATCAGAAGATCATACTACGGTTGATATCGGTTTTCCAAGACAAGTAAATTTTGTTAATTGTCGAACATACGGAGCGAAATGTGATTCTGAAGGAGAAAGACAAAAATATATCACTGACGAAAAGGCGTATTACTATTTTATCTTAAGGTGATGAGAAAAAATACTTTATGTTCCTATTAATTACTATGTAGGCCATCCAGATGGTGGTGTCAAATGAGTATTAGAAATTAATGCAGATATTTGAAATTCAGCAGCAACTGATAGAGAGACATTCTGAATTTATCAGATAACAACAAACAAAAATTCATCTTTTATAAAAATTCCTTTTGATGATCAAGTTAGTAAGGGAGGATGAACACATTACAAAAACCTTCCTTGTTCTTTTACTAGTGAAAGCATCTGAGGTTGCCATATTAGAATTAATAGTGCTAAGCTTAAGCTTCCTATAATTTTAAATAAGGATCCTAGGTGTTGGAATTGTGTTCTAGATTATGGTGAGAAAAAATGTATGCCATTACAATCATCATTATGATTGCAGTATGGTGATCCATCTTTAAAATGGTTTTACTGTCCTTATCGTACGGTGGCGGGTAAGAAAGTTCTTACTTGTCCTACATTTAAATCAGAAGAGCAAACTGAATGAAGAGAAGTATTGGCTTGGAATCGTCTTTCGGTAGCTAAAAGCAGAGGAATGAGTAATCGATGGAATAAACCTTTATGGATATCTCTTAATTTGTCAGGATCTCCGGAATTTAAGTGAGTGTGACAGGACTTTTGGGATGATACTCTTTCTCAAAATGTGTGTCTTACAAATCATAAAGCTTGATTAGGAAAGTGTGTTCCTGTTATGGAAACTGATTTATTGCCACCTTGAGAGGTAGAATATTCTCCTTTTGAGATAAATCTGAATTCAACAAGTGGAAATAATTATCATGTTTCTATTAATTTGGATCGTAGATTTAAAGAAATAAAAGGAATAATTAATGAGAGAGGGGAGATATTTAAGGATTGGAATAATATAAATAAGCTTTATCAAGCTAACGGATGATCTTTATGTAAAATCACTAAAGAGGGCTATTGTGATAGTAAATTACAGTGAATTGATTGTGATTTTGTCGCAAATGGTCATTCTGAATCAGAATGCAGAGCATTAAGTTCGGATCCTTATTCTTGTAAAAACAAATATTTCTGTGCTCTTAAACACAAAAATTAATTTATTTGAGAAGTGGTGGGGAAAAATTACAAATAGATTCATTTGTATTTCTTTAAATTAAGTTTATCAAACAGAAAAGCTCTGACTAAAAATCAGAGCTTTTTTATTATCAAGAAGTTTGAAACTCTCTTAAAGGTATTTTAATAACAGAGAATTATGAATTCTCTTTTTATACGAGCTAAAAATAAATTTCAATTTCTGCTTTTTGAAAAATAGAAAATTCTTGAAGATCTGTATTACTTGTTTTTTTTGATACTAAAATTTAATAAAAATTTTGAATAAAAACAAAAATCTGATTCTCTAACTTATAAGAGAATTTTTCTAAGAAAATCCTTTGATTTATCCTATAAAAATGCTATGCTTAAAATGATCTTATCTTTTACTTTCTAAACGATTCCGATGAAAAAACTACTTGCAAGCCTTGGAGTTGGGCTTTTGATGCTGGGAATGAGTTCAGCAGCGACTCCTGATACTCAGCTCTTGGAGCAACTCTCTGGCACTACTGCCGTGCAAAACCTCAAATTTACTCAGGCGAAAAGCTGTAAATCGCTAGAAAGTATGCTAGAAAAGTATGCCAAAGAAGCGAGAGCCAATAGTAGAAGTCCTTTTATGAAAGGGATGATGCTAACCGAAGATGCAGCCGTTACTAATGAAATGGCTCCGCAAGCTCTGGATGTGATGAGCTCTAGTTCTACGGATTTTTCTCAGACCAATATTCAAAAAAGCTGAGTAGATGAGCCAGAAATCCTCAAAACTGATGGAAAATACTTCTACTACTACAATCAGGAAACGAAGAAAATCAGCATTCTTTCTTCACCTTTAGATCTTCAAAAAGTTAAGCTTAATCCTGAGAAACTTGCTCTTGTCAAAGAAATTGCTGTGCCTCAAGATTTGGATCAGGTTGAGCTTTTTCTCGCCAAGGATCGTTTGGTATTGATGGGGACTTTGTATACGAGGTTTTCATCTTTTCAGAGCCGTTTTACCTGGTTGAATAGCGATATTCGTACGGTCGTTGCTGTGTATGATACGAGCGATCTTGCTCAGCTTAAATTATTGAAATTTGAGAACTTACCTGGGTTGTATCAGGATGCGAGATTGATTGAGGATCAGCTGTATGTGATTGCCGAGCAGGGGATTAACCGATGGAACTGGAAAGGGCAGGAGCATGATTTCCGCAAGGCTTTCGCGCATGTAGAGATCACTCCTCAAGGGAAGAAAAGCTATCCTTTGGAATGTGATCAGATTTCTTATGTGTTGCCAGAGGATAAGAATCTGAGTTTAGATCCTGTGTTTACGCTTATTTTTGCGATGGATATTCGTAATGCCAGTAAAAAAGCTGAAACGACCGCTCTTTTGGCTCCAAATGGCGAGATTCATATGTCTCAAAATGCACTCTATCTCGTTTCTCGTTTTTATACCTATGAAAACTGGTCTTGTCCGAGAGGTTTGCTTTGTGCGATGCCGTATTTTAGAAGCACGACCCAGACGCTGATTCATAAATTTGCGAGAAAAGGGCTTGAACTCAAATATCAGAATACTGCGGTAGTTCCTGGGGAATTGCTGACTCAATATAGTATGGATGAAGATGCAAAAGGCTATTTCAGAATCCTAACCAAGACTTGGACTCCAAAAACTGCGACTCATCTCTATCTTTTGAATCCTGACCTTACTTTTGTAGGGAAATTGGAAAATATTGAGCCGGGTGAGGAATTTAAATCTTCCAGATATATCGGTGATAAGCTCTATTTGGTGACTTTTGAACAGATTGATCCGCTGTTTGTGATTGATCTTGCTAATCCTAAACAACCAAAAATCATCGGAGAACTTAAAATCCCAGGCTATAGCACCTATCTCCATCCACTCAAAACGGAAGGTAGTAAGCAGTATCTGCTTGGATTAGGCTACAATACGGAAATCAATAAGCGAGGTGGAGTCAGTAATGCAGGAGTCAAACTTTCGCTCTTTCAGATTGATTATGCCAAAAAGCAGGGCGAGATGATTGAGGTCAAGGAGCTAGATAGTCTCAGTCAAGGTGGAAAGGAATCCAGTTCTCAAGCCCTCCACAATCCGAGGCTCTTTGTGATGGACAAAAAAGGGAATGTTACTCTGCCTTTGAAGCTTATTGAACGAAAAACTGAAGGTCAGAATTGTTCTGTTCGCTATGATAAAGAAGGAAAAGAAGAAAAAAAAGACTGTTCTCCGATCGTGGAACCTTCTGAATATTTTATAGGACTCAAAACCTTCGCGGTTGATCCGAAAACAGGGATCAAAGAAAGCTTTGCTAAAAACTATTTCCCTCTTCTCGTAGAGAAAAATGAAACTGTGAAAGTGGCTCAAAAGGAAAAGCGTTATTGGAGAGATCTTTGGTATAAATCAGATGCTTATCTTTTGGAGCAGATGAGAGTTGGTTATGCAGGAGATGCTTTGTATACTTTCAATCCGCTCTTTACCGACTTTATCTTTCCAAATAAGAGCTCAAAAACGCTTTGGTTTAAGTAAGAGTGTATCTTTTTTTGAATAAGCCTCGTTTTACGTTGTTTGCCTTATCTAAAGATTCTCTTGATTTTGTTTTTTGCATATATAGAATCAAACTCGTTTGTTTCTTATTGAATCGCTATGGAAAATAAGAGATTTCACAAGGATGAATATCTTGAAGAAACTACAACTCCAGAGGAGGAGGATGGACCTATGCATATCTCTCAAGTTCTCATTATGGGAGCCTTTACAGTTGCAAGCTTTTATGCTTACTTTGCAGGGTATCAGCTTCGTTTCAAAAATCTTAATCTCGGAGCTTATTCTTTCTTGGTTGTAGGAATTCTGTTTTTGATAGCTTTTTCGTATTCTTTCTATACCTACCTTCAAGAACAAAAAAACAATAAATAAAAATCAGACTTTTTACCTTTGTTTTATTTTTTTTCTGATACAATAATGATGACTTTTTTAGCTCCAGGAGTGTGTTTGATTTGAGGAGTATGATCCCTCATCTATACGCTTTATCGATGGAAAAACGGTGGATCTATCAAAATTTCTACCCTACTTCTTGCAGTTATTGGAATCCCAGTAGGAATTGCTTATCTTTGTCAGTATTTTGGACTTGTTAACGTTCAGGTGCTTGCTCAAGGACTAGGAGCGGAGTATTATGCTCAGCGAACTCAACAGCAAGCTGCTAGTATCGATGATGAGATACAGGATTGAGAAGATTTTGAACAGGATATTGATGATACGCTTGAAAATGTAGAAGATTAGAACTTCTTATAAAATAAACTCTCTTCCAAGAGAGTTTTTTCTTTGTTCTTAATTTTATTGAGTTGAGTCGACTTATCTTTTTTTGGGAGGATAGTGCCAGGTTTTCTTACCTTACTTTTCTGGTTTATTTTCTACTTTTAAAGGCTTTTGCGGATTTAGATAAGGCCACGATCCGATCTCAGATCGCTTCTTGTTGAGTTTTGTGAGAAATGACTTTTCAAAGGAAGTAAGTGACTTTTTAGACCTCATGAGGATTAAACAAAATCAAAATAGATCTTTTTCTCGGGGAAATGCTTCTGAAACAAGGAAACAAAAGTCTGAAAAATCTGATCAGGAATCTTTACAAGTCCATTTTCTTGGAGCTGAACAAGATTTCGTAGGTCGGAATTCAGATTTTTTTTCTGCATTTGCTTAAAATCGCCTTGATTGTAGATAAGAGAAGCGATAAAAAGTGAATTGATTTTCTCGATATCAATCTCGCTCTTCACTTGTTCTAAGAGTTCGCTATAAAGATTCTTATAGTTCTCAACTGGTAAAAGAGGGAGAAATCTGAGTCAGACTTTATAATTTTTTTCTAGAAGGGTATTGATCGCCTGGATCCTAGCACGAAGTGGAGCAGTCCCTTTCTCATACTGCTCAATAATACTCTGCGGATTAAGTGAAAAAGAAATCTCCGTATTACGAGGTGGGATGCCTTGATTTGCTTCCAGAATGCTTGAAATGTTTGCAGATTTTGTCCTCGTTTCCATCAGCACTCCGTCAAACTGCTCCATAAAAGGGAAAAAATGCTGATTAAACTCAGAAAGCTGATCAAGCCCCTGAAGATCAGAATAATTACTCGCATAAAGGGTAATCTGCCCTTGATATCCAGCTTTTCTCTCTTCTTCAATTTGTTTTTTGATGCTTTCCTGGATTTCATCATAGTTTACGAAGATTACAGGATATTGTGTCTTGAAATTTCCCTTGAGATAGCAGTATTCACAGTCAAAGACACAGTTTAGACTTGTTTTGAAAAAATAAGCTTTCCCAGGATAACCATAGTGATCGGGAACAGGGATTAGCTTTGGATTTTCCTGCTGTGCAAGAATAAGTGCAGGACTTAACTGCTGATTTCAGATATTCTTGTCAAAAATATTTTTATAATGGTCTATTTCCAAGAGTTCTGCTTGAGGAAGCTTGCCGAGAATGCTTTTTGTCAGTGCAAAATTTTTAGCTTTTTTTTCAAGATAAATCAGCATGCGATGTGGTATATTTAAAAAAAATCATCACGAGGAAAAGGAAATCCAAACGCTCGTTTTCTGATTTCCCTTTCTTGGTAATGAATTACTATTATCTATTTTTGGTTGATTATCAATGCTTATGCAGCAATTTTTCCTTCGCTATTTTCTATTGTTTGAAGGTAGTCAGCAATTTTTTCTTCATAAAATTCTTTTGGATGAGCTCCGAGAAAACCTTCAGCAATTTGATGATTCACGCCTACGAAAACCGTAGGAATAGAAACGATTCCGTATTCCTGTGCGAGTTCTGGAACCTGATCTACATCCACTTTCAGAATTTTTACCTGACTTTCATCGTATTGAGTAGAAAGTTCCTCCATCACAGGAGCGAGCATTTTACAAGGTCCACACCAAGTAGCGAAAAAATCTACGAGGAGCACCCCATTAAAACTTTTTAAAATCTGTTCAAATTCTAGTTTAGAAGCAATGTGTTGCGCCATTTTTATAATAAAAAAGAATAAAAGTCTGATTATTTAAGACGAAAGATGATTTTGAGTGAGCTTCTTAACTGCTGATAGATCTCCGTATTGAGGCGATATCTGATATTTTTCCCTTCTCTCTTGGCGAGCACGAGTTGCGCTCTCTTGAGCATTCCCAAGTGATGAGAAATCAGATTTTGAGGCTCTTGAAATAGCTCTACCACCTCAGAAACACAGATCCCCTCTGGTAATTTTTTGCAGTTTTCTGCAAGCAGGCAGAGAATCCTTAGTCTATGTGGCTCTGCAATCAGTTGAAGAAGCTCGGAAAACTCTTCAAGATTGTCTAGTCAAGAAACACAGGTGCTCATTCCTTTCTCTTAAATAAAACAATATATCTATATGGATTGATATATAAAATGCAAGAGATTTTTAAAAAAAGAGGACTTATCCTCTCACAAAAATCTTATCTGAATACTGACTCAAAATTGCTTTTGCTCTATCAAGATCAGCACTTCCAGCAGCATGCACACCCTCCAAAGGATACTTCCATCAGAGCTTATCTCGTTTAGATTTTCCGAGATTGTGGTAAGGGAGGATTTCTAGCCTTTCTATACTTTTCCTGGTTTGCAAGTAGTTTCCAAGCTCATGAAGATCTGTTTCATCATCAGTATAGCCAGGAACGAGCACATATCTGAGCCAATACGGCTTTTGAATTTCATCTAAGTAGTCCAAGGTCTTGAGCGTATTTTCATTACTTTGTCCTACGAGCTGGAGATGTTTTTCTGGATTTATCTGCTTCAAATCAGGTAAAACCAGATCAACAAGCTGGAGAATTTCTTTTGCCTCTGTACTCTGCCAAAAACCGTTGGTATCAATACAAATGTGGTAGCCTTCAGCTTTCAGTCTTTTGATAATAGGAAGCAAAGCCTGAGCCTGAATGAGCGGTTCTCCTCCTGAAAAAGTAATCCCTCCTTTAGCTCAAAAATATTCTTTCTGTTTTTCAGCTTGGAGGAGAATATCCTCAATACTTCGCTGCTTAGCTTTATCATTCTCTAGCGGAATGGTATCTGGATTATGGCAGTATTTACATCTAAACATGCAACCTTGCAAAAAAATTACAAGTCTGATTCCTGGACCGTCTTGAGTTGCAAAAGTTTCTATAGAATGTACATTAAGCATGGTTTCGTCAGTTAAGAATGAAAATAAATGGTTACTTATAGATTGTTATTTTAACTTCCATAATCTCCCCACAAAAAAGCTCCACAAGAGTCGTGGAGCAGATGTTTCTTTTTTTAATTGAGAGAAATTAAATGACTTCAATTTGATAACCGCTGAGCTGAGAAGCAAGTTTGATATTGCTTGCTCCTTTTCCGATAGCAAGCGGTTTCTGGGATTCTTCAACTCTCACAATAGCTTTAGTATCTTTAATTTCAATTTTTTCTACTTGAGCAGGTTTCAAAAGCCTGATGATAAGTTCTTTTGGGTCATCTACAAGTTCTACGAAGTCTACCTTTTCTCCATCAAGGAGTGAAAGCACCGTATTGATTCTATCTCCTTTATGACCTACGAAAACTCCCACCGGATCAACACTCTCATCATTAGAAGAAACCAGAATTTTTGTCTTTTTCCCAGCAATTCTTCAAATTTTCTCAATATTTACAATTCCTTCTTCAAATTCAGGAACAATTTTTTTCAAAATAGCTGCTACATAATCACCGCTTGATTGTGTGATTTCCAAGGTAATTCCTCCAGCTTCTTTGCAGATTTTTTTCAAGAAAACAAAGATCTCTTCTCCTAATTCATAAGGTCTATTTGGAATCTGGCTTTCTGGAGGAAGCACTACGGTTGTACCCTCAATATCTAGGATAACACTATCAGTATGAACTTTAGTAACTTTCGCCTTGAGAAGCTGTCCTTCTTTATCTTGGAATTTGTCATAAAATCTTTCTCTTTCTATATTTTTGATACCTTGTTTGATGGTTTGAGCCGCAGCTTGAGCAGCGATTCTAGAAAGTTCCATACTCGCTGGAGTAATATTGATCAAGAGCTGTTCTCAGATTTCTATATCTTTTCTTTCTTTTTTCGCATCAGCAAGAAGAATTTGAGTATCTTCTTCTTCAATTTCCTCCACAACAGCTAAAGCCTTATAAATGCTGATAGATCCGTCATTCTCAATATTAACGACAATTTCAGCTTTTCTAAATTCTGGATAATCTTTTTTAAATCCAGATTTGATCCCAGATCTAATAATTTCCATTACTTGGTAAGGATCAAGTCTGTATTCATCTACCAAGTGCATAATTGCAGCCTGAATACTTTTTCCATCAAGTTTCATTCAGTATTTTTTTACTAATAAAAAATTGGTCTGACTTCACTTTAGCTATTCTCTTTAGTTTTTCAAGGAGAAAAAAATCTGATTTTATTTTTTGATCTCCTTTGTTGGATTACGACGATTATATTTTCATCATAACTTTTAAAATAAAGGGAAAGCTTTGATTCTTATTCTTTTGGTAGATAAAGGTTCTTTTAATCGTTATCTAAGATCCCTTTTTCTTCAAGCTTTTTAACTAAAGTATCAAACTTCTCTTTACTAACCTTTTCCTCTTTATTATCTCTTTCTTGTTGGTCTTCCATTGCCTTTATGTGAGGCTTAAATTCTTTTAAATTTTCTCGTCCTTTATAAAGTTTCATTCTTTCAGAAGTTATGTTTCCTTTTTGCTCAATTTCTTTTACCTTACTTTTGGTATAGCTAATTTCTCAGTTTTCATGTACTTTTGCTTCAACTTCTAGGAAGATATTGAACATTTGATCTGAGAGTTTCACAATAAAATGCTGATTATCTTTCCAGAGTATGCTATGAAGATTCCAGTATTGACCATAGCTATAATATGCTTCACTCCAGTCACGATTGAGTCCTTTTAAAGGTGAAAGTTCATCAGCTTTATTGTTTCTAATATCTCTATCAATTGCACCTCTAACATCAAACTTTTCTAAATCAAGTTCCATAGGACAGAAAAAGGCATTTTCTTTTTCATCATAGCTGATCCAATCAGAACACTTTCCCATATCTTCATCATAATAGGGATCATAATAACCCCATTTATTTGTTCGTTCTGGTTTGTGGAGGTTATTTGAATGTAAAGAATTACTAATATTAAACTTCCAATTTTTAGGAATGTAGAGGTCTACAGAATATTCCATTGGAGTAAGAGGTACTATCTCATCAAAAAGTTTGTAATTTTTGTGGTAAATGTTGAGCATTCCATCTCTAATTTCATAGATAGGATTTGAAATACTTTTGGAGATTTTAGTAAATGTTTCCTTATTCTTTGTATAAATATTATAGGTAAATACCGCTTTAATAGCATCTCATTCATAAGGAATATAGTTTATAATCTTATTTTCTTCTATGATTTCATTAAAAGGCAAAACTTGAAAATTGTTATTAAGATAGTCTACATGAATCGTTAGTGCATGTCCATCATCAGGAAGCGGAATTATTAGTTCCTTGTTTAAAATCTCTTTTTGACTATTGTGAAAGGTATAAAAGACATTAATTCCCGTAATTCCTGCGATAATCATTGCAAAAATTCCACTTACGATCGCAGCAATTAAACTCGCAGTATTCATTAGTTTTTTCTTAAATAACGCTCCAATACTTCCGAGCAAAAGCAATAAAGCTGATAAAAATCCAAGAGCCACTCCCCATGAAGTGATTGCTGGGAAAATTGAGGTCATTTCCACATTGTTCCATACATATCAAGTTCGTAGGTAGTAGAGCAGGATTCCAAGTATTCCAAGAACAAGGGTCAGAAAAGCACTCCGTAAGAGGAGGAAACAGATTTTTACGAAATTCCAAAAAGGTCAAAATAATGTTGATAATCGTTTTAATATATTCGGAATCGCTCTACCCAAGATTCGTTTCACGCTTTTGAATCAGAATTTTATACTATTTGTGAAGATGAGCGTTAAATCCCAAATTTGAGTCAAAAAGTAAAAAAAAACTGATCTTTCCCCGTAGTTTTTCTCTTTGATCGGAAAGATAAGAGCAAGGAGAAAATAGCACATTCGCCCAAAGAGGAAAAAATCTCCCATTCCGCTTGCGAGAAATACATAGCTTGCAAATAAAGTTATTCCTCTCCAAAATCGCACATTCCATCCTATTCCTTGTGCAAACATTCCACAAACTCAGAGGAAAATTGCGATTTTTTGGGGTCTGCTCCGGTGGATTCTTTGGAGCTTCTCGTAGAAAGGTTCAGCTTTTCCTGTTTTCTGTTCTTTTCATATCAGTTCAAAATCTCATTCTTCAGCAAAGATTTCTTCTGGTTCTCAAAGGTCGTTCACGATTTGAATGGCGATCTTTTGCGTGATTCAGCCTTTTTGATTTTCTTTTTCGCTTAATTTATCGGCGAGTCTTTGCAAAATGTCTTGATGAAGATCAGTATCAATCTGATTTTTGGCTACGAAATCATTGATCCTCTCTATATAATCGTGGAGAAATTTGAAAACATCATTTTCAAGTTGGAATGACTTTTCATTCAGATTTAGTGTTTTCATCGCGGTTAAAATTAGGAAAGTAAAAGAGTTTACAGTGTAAAGTTCAGAATGACCGTTAGTTTTGTTATTAGAACATCGCCCTATATTTACAGATTCTGGATTCATAGGATGGCGGTATTGAGTTGATTTCGAGTTTGTTCCATTTTTTTCATCACTTGTTTGCCAGAAGGAGTTAGTTTGTAGTATTTTCTCGGAGGTCAGCTCATAGATTCTACCCAAGAATAGGTCAAAAGCTGATCTTTTTTGAGGCGAGAGAGCAGGGGATAGAGTGTTCCTTCTACGATCAGGAGATCGTATTTTTGCAGTCCACTAATAATATCTGAAGCATAGACCTCGCCTTTACTAATAATCAGGAGAATGAGATATTCCAAAATCCCTTTTCTCATCTGAATTGCAATATTATCGGTATCATACATCAGTATTCGTTTTTGATATAAATATACTACCTTGCATTACAAACTACTATATGAAAAAATTTTCTAAATGCAAGAAAAAAAAGAAACTTAATATTACCTAATGATCATCAAAGGGATCAAGTCTAATTAGAACACTTGCTCTTTTGAAATGTTTTTTCAGATTCATTTCTATTTCACGACTAACAATATGTGCATCTTTTAGACTGATATTCTCATCTTTAAATACCATATGAAAACTGATAAAAACCTTTCCTCCAGATTGGTGGCTTTTGAGCTTGTGAAAACTAGAAACTGCAGGATGAGCAAGGATAAGTTCTCAGATTTCTTCATCTTTTCCAAGGCTTTTATCCATTAAAAGGTTAATCCCATCTTTGATAATTCCTCCACATCATCGGAGAATATAGATAGCAATTCCTATTGCGATAAGAGGATCAATCCATGTCAAATCTGTAAATTTCACAACAACTAGAGCTAAAATTACTCCAGCATTGCTTAAAAAATCCATTTTATAATGTATTAAATCTGATTTTACGATCAGACTTTTTGTACTTTTAGTCGTTTCCTGTAAGATAAAGACAATTATTCAGGTGACAAGTAATGAAATCCCCATTGCAAGGATTCCATATCCAAGATATTCAATTTGGACTCAGAAAATCAGTTTTTCAACCGATGAAAAGATAATATATCCTCATGAAATCCCAATTAAAAGCCCTTCAAATAATGCTGCTAGTGCTTCAATTTTCCCATGTCCATAATTGTGATCTTCGTCTGCTGGTTTTTCTGCTTTTTTTAGTGCAAAAAGATTGAAAATTGATACTATGAAATCTAATAGAGAATCTATTGCTGATGCAATAAGAACCATACTTCAGCTGATAATCCCAAAAATAAATTTAGTTAATGCGAGAAGTCCAGCTCAGAAGAGTGCAAAACAGATTGCGGTTTTTGCTTTTTGCATATCATTTTTTGAAATTAAAGCGAGGTGAAGTGTAGTTATTTGTATATTAACTACAATTGATTTTTATGACAAGGGTTTCATATTATTAAATAATATAGTTTATAACTGATGAAAATAAAAGGTTCTAAAAAGTTTGCATTCTTGACAAAAAATATTATAATGACATTGTAATTTTATTCTCTTATACATAGTAAATGGCAAAAACAAAAACAAATGAAGCGTTGATGAAAAATTATCAACAACTCCTTCAATTTGCTCAAAATGCAGTGATTACCGCTGAACTCCAACTAAAAAGAGCAAAACTGACTTTGGATCAGCTTTCATCTTTTGATCCTGAAAATCCAGAATCTCTTTCAGCTTACTTGGAAGAAGTAAGAGCTACCAATCCAGAAGAGCTTAAATCCTACAAAGATGAAGACGTAGAAGTGGTAGAAGGAATCTTTGATGGATATTATATGGTAGGAGCAGACCAGAAGAAATATCCAGTTCCGATGAATTATTCAAGTAAAAGTAAGCTCATTCCAGGAGATGTTATGAAGCTAAAAATCCTTCCTGATGGAAAAATGCTTTTTAAACTTATTAAACCAGCTGAAAGAAAGCATCTAAGAGCAATTCTTTCAAAAACTGATGATAATAAATTTACGGCAAATACGGATGATGGGAAGATTTATTTTCTCAATCAGGCTGCCGTCAGTTTTCATGCAGGAACTCCAGGAGATGAACTCTATATTATCGTAAATGATAAAGATGAAGGACTTTTTGCGGCTATTGAGGCAATCATCAAAAAATAGAAAATCAGATTTTTATTCATAGAAAAAGAGAAATAAGAGTTTCTCTTTTTTTTTGTATTGACATTACATTGGAAATACTTATACTTGTGAACGTAACTTAAAAACAAAAAAATATGTTATACATTATTGAAAAAATTGTTTTTTCTGGTGATCAAAGAAAACATAGAAGGTTTGTTTTTTTAACAAAACTTCTGAGTCCTTTTTCTAAAGGACTGGATATGAACGACATTGAAATCCAAGATTTCTGTCGTAAAATAGCTAAAAATCAGTCCTTCCGCTATTGGAATGCTGAGCTATTTGTTTCTCCATTTCATTCGAGGATTGAGAAGATTGTCTTTAAGAGAATTTCTCTCTTTAGGAGAAAATATGAAATAGTATTTTTTCCTAAAAAGAAAGGAGAGATTGTTGGAGAGACTTTTTATATTTCTCTCTAAAATATAATAAGAGCTAGGGCTTGGAATGTTTCCTTTCTAAGAATACTAGCTCTTTTTCTCTTGAAAAAAAAAGGATAAACGCTAGTTTAAGATCAGTCTTTATTTTTTCCCTACTTTATGCAGCTTTTCATTTGTTCAAATTTTCAAGTATCTTGAAATCAGCTTATCATCAAAGAAAATCCGGATCTTCTCAATCAGTTAAGAAAGGTTCTAAGGGCTCAAGCAGGGTATGAGTTTTTTGTTCAATCTCCCTCTCCAAAAGAAAGGTATCATTTGTCTTTACAGTTTTGGACAGATCAGCTTATTACCGCGAATATCCTTGAAATCTTGCCAATTCCACCCAAAAAACAAAAAGCCTGAATGCTGATTGCTCTTCCGAATAAACAAGAAAAACTTGAACTTATCGTTCAGAAACTTAGCGAAATCGGAGTTGATGAAATTTTCCTTTGGGCAAGCGAAAGATCAGTACTCAAGAGCTTAAATCCCAATAAAGAACAAAGACTTCTTAAAATCATAAAAGAAGCGACAGAACAATCTTGGTCTTGGATGCTTCCGAAACTTACTTTTCTATCAGATATAAAACCATTACACAAAAATTGGCAGTTTGTCGTTTTTGATTTGCCTAATCATAAGCAAAAACTTCAAAATAAAAAATCAGATTTACCACTTTTGTGAGTGGTAGGTCCAGAGGGAGGATTGACCGAAAAGGATTACTCTCAATTCCCAGAGGAGTTTCAGATCGATTTTCTGGGAGAACAAGTTTTGAGAATGGAGACTGCAGCGATTATTGGTGGATGGAAACTGAAGCAATATATCTAAGTTATATTACTCTTGGTCTTTTTAGGTTATGTGTTTGTTATTTCCACCATGTTATTTTGCTTCCTTTGTTTTCAAGATAATCTGCTAATGAGCTAATAGTTGAGTTTTTGGGGTATCAATAAGAAGAATTTTGTTTAGGAAGGAAAATTTGAGAGATTATAGGTAATTCTGATGTTTCTCATTCGTATGATTCCAAGTTTTGTACTCAAAGGCGATCAATTTCCCCAAGGAATACCACATTTTTTTCAATTTTTTTTAGTCCTGCAAAACGAAAGGCCCCTCCTTTTGGAATTCTAGTATTTTCAGTGAAGATTTCAATATTGTCTAAAAAGCAAGTTCCTGCAATTTCTTCAGGTAGTGTGATATTTTGTAATGATCTTAAATTTGGGAGTTCCAATGCATGCATTTTTTTAGGAAATACGAATCCCCCCTCAATTTCAGAAAGATTACTATAGAAAAATTTTATTGTTTCAGGGAAAGCTACAGATTTAGGTCGAGATGGTATGTTAAAACAAGATAAAAATTCTAATCACTCTGGTAAGGCCATATTTTCTGGTCGTAATTTTAGCTGATCAATTTTTAATTTTTTTAGTTTACTTGGTAACGGCGAATTATCTAGGAGTTCTTCTATTCCAATGGTTAATTTTTCTAAATTTTCCGGGAAAATGTTATTGTTTGGGTATTTTTTTAATTTTGGAAGATAAAATTCTATTACTCAGGTCGGAATCTTTATATCTTCTGATAGAGTAACTAGATTCGGCAGTGAGAGCTTTCCTTTGAGGTTTTTTGGGAAATGGAACCCTCTAGGAAGTTTCGTAATATGCTTTAAGGTAAGATTTTCATCATATTCTGGATGTTTTAGAAAATATTCACTCAATGCTATCAGATTCTCAGGTTTATTTTGTTCTTTTGCAAGTTGCTTATCTCAAGGAGAAACGAAATTATCCTCAAGACCATAAATTCTCTTAATTTCATCTTCTTGGTATGATTCAGCATTTAATGCTTGTGTCAGATTCTCCTTAGTTTTTCCTAAGACTTCTTGTCTAATAAGATGCTCTTGTTTTTCTTCTGAATATAATGGTGTTTCGGAATTTTTCATACTTTAGTCGATTATTAGATAAAGTTTTACTTATTATATTCACCTTCATTTCAATTGTCAATTTTTCCTTTTTTTTAGAGAGGAATAAAAATCAGATTGAGAATCTTTTTCTTTTCCTTACACTTCAAACGATCTTTATTCAACTCGTGAAATAATGAACTTAGATACTGCAAATCAAGTAGAATATGACCTTTATCTCCAAGGCTTAACTGAGGAAACTGTCAGGAAAATCTCCGCTGATCTCCAAGAACCAGAGCGAATGCTAGAGCTGAGGCTGAAATCCCTTGAAATTTTTCATAAACTCCCAATGCCAAATTTCTGACCCGAGATTTCTGATCTGAATTTTGATGCTTTAGTCTACTATGCAAAGCCAAAAACCTGATCCAAAAGCTATATGAATGACCGAGAAAAAGTGCCAGATGAGATCAAAGCCACTTTCCAGAAACTCGGAATCCCTGAAGCTGAACAAAAATACCTTGCCGGAGCAGGGGGGCAGTTTGATTCTACTGCGGTGTATCACAAGATCAAAGAAGTCCGAGCAAAGCAGGGGATCATCTTTGAAGATATGAGCCATGCCCTCAAATCCTACCCTGAGCTTGTCCAAAAGTACTTTATGAAGCTCGTTCCTCCGACTGATCACAAATTTGCCGCTTTGCACGGTGCGGTTTGGAGTGGGGGAAGTTTTGTCTATATTCCCAAAGGGGCAAAGATGACCCAGCCTTTGCAAGCCTATTTCCGTATGAATACCCTCGCTGGAGGGCAGTTTGAACATACGCTGATTATTGTGGAAGATGAGGCAGAAGCTCAGTATATTGAGTGATGTTCGGCTCCCAAGTATAACCAGCTTTCTTTGCATGCTTGATGCGTAGAGATTTTCGTTGGGAAGGAGGCGAAAATGAGATATTCATCAGTTGAAAACTGGTCCACTAATACCTACAACCTCAATACCAAAAGAGCTATAGTTCAGGATTTTGGTCTAATGGAGCGAATCGGTGGAAATCTCGGCTCTGGAGCTACAATGCTTTATCCTTGCTCAATCTTGCAGGGCGAGGGAGCCAAAGCAGACAATCTTTCGGTTGTTATGGCGTCCAAAGGGCAACATCAGGACGTCGGTTCCAAGGTGATCCACCTCGGGAAAAACACTAGCTCAACCATCGTTTCCAAATCCCTTTCTCTCCAAGGGGGAATCAATACCTATAGAGGACTGGTAAAAATCTGACAAAATGCCGAAAATGCGGTATGTAGCGTTAATTGTGATGCCTTAATTTTAGATGAAGAATCGGTAAGCAAGACGATTCCTGTGATTGAATGTGATAACGCTTCAGCTTTGGTTTCTCATGAGGCTTCCGCTGGAAAGGTAGATGAATTTCAGCTTTTTTATCTAATGAGTAGAGGAATGGATGCGGAAAAAGCCATGTCGCTACTGGTAAATGGCTTCGTTTCTAGTGTGGTGAAGCAGCTTCCCCTTGAATATGCAGGGGAACTGAATCACTTGATAGAAATTGAAATGGAAGGAAGTGTAGGGTAGTTGAGGTATAAAAGGTAATTCTGATCTATAAATTTTTCTTTCCCTTGATTATTTATAAAATGCTTGACATTTAGTAGTGGAATAACTATATTCGCTGCGCAATTATAAAAATAAATATTAACCTTCCTTTCATAAGAAAGGACATAAAATGAAAATTATGAAAGAGAATTTTAAATTAGCTCAGGAGTTCCTGAAAGAATCAGGAATCCTCGGGTTTTCTGAAGAATTTTCTTGCTTAAATCTAAGACCTATAAAAAAGGCTAATGAGGAATGGCAGCGACTTCTTCAACTAGAAAAGCAAGATCTGGTACTGAGGGTGTTAGAAGAGGTTTTGAACTCTTCTAAGCTCGTCAATATTAGACGAGCATTACAAATTCATGGAGAGCTATTTGAACTGAATAAGTTTGAAATTGTTCTTATATCTCCTTATTATTATCGTTATTATGTTGAGTATAGTAATTTTTTTCGAAAACTTGCTTATGCTCATTTGGAATTACGCTTCCAAAAATTTAAAAATCTGATCTAAGATTCTATGGTCAGATTTTTTATTAAATACAATTGACATTTTATTAGAAATGTTTATATAGAATGTGTGAGATAAAAAAATTAAAAAAACAATCATAAGATAAAAAAAAAGAAAATTTATTATGAAAAAAAATTTATTAAAATCAAAAGTACAAGGGTTTTTAGCGGAAATCGGTGTACGAGAGTTCCGTAGAGGTTTCCCCCCTCTGCCTCCTGTTCCGAATGCCATTGGTATGTATGTAAATTACATATGGAAAAGGCTTGAAAACAATCAAAGGACCCATGTTTTAGGAATTCTTGAAGAAGCATTTGCTTTAGAGCTTCCTGAAGGATATTGGACTTGTACTTATAGAGACGAGTTGTTAGATCCCTTGGAAACTAAACTTGCGTATACAATTAAAGATTATAACCAATATAATCAGTATGCGCAGATTATCAATCATTTTATCTTCTTTCACGTATTGTTAAGGACGAAAGTAAAATTAGAACCTTCGTGGCTTCCGTGTGAAAACATGAGGTTTGAATTTAAGTTTGCATAATTTTAATTAAAAAACTGACTTCAGATTCTGAGGTCAGATTTTTTTTATTTTTATGGAGTTGATATAAAATAAGAAATAATTATAATATTTGTGTGATAAAAAAATAAATATTAATTACTCTTTTCTTCAAATGAAAAGATAAAAAAAATAAATAATTATGGGAAAAGAAAAATATTATAAACTTGCCAAAAAATTTTTGGAAGATTCAGGTATTGGTGTAGATCAGAAAAATTTACATCTGTTTGTTTCTAATCTCGATTTTTACGAAAAAGTAAATAAGAGATGGGAATCAACAAGTGATACAGAAAAAAAATTCCTTTTAGAAAAAATTGAAGAGGCACTCTCTTTACCTCTTTTAGATGGATATCAAGAATTTGTTATTCAACTAGACCAAACTGAAGATGGCTTTGTGGAGCTAACAGAAGAGGAAACTAAAATTTTAATATATATTTTAGCTTCTTCTGATATGCGTCCTTATTATGATGATGTTTATGTGTACTGTATGGCACATATAGCATTCAGAACAGAAGTTCTTTTTCTATGTGAATGTTTTTCTCAGGAAATGATTCCTAATTAAACTATAGAAATCTGATTTCAGAATACTGGAGTCAGATTTTTTTGTGTTTTTTTTGACTTTGTGGTAGAAACTTGTATACTTGAATTAGTCGGTTTTTTATTTTTTTCTTGAATCTATGAAATTTAGCGATCCTGTAAAATATGTTGAGTTTCTTAATGATTTGATGCTTCAGAAAAATGCTTCTGATATGTATTTGACTTATAATGAACCTCCTGCTCTCAGGATCATGGAGGAAGTTTACAGACAAGATGAGCTCGAAAAACTTGATGATGATAAGCTCAATAAGATTGCACTTACACTGATGAATAAGACAGGCTTGGAGTATTTTGAAAAAAATGGAAGTCTGGACCTCTGAGTAGGTTATCAGGATAGGAGATATAGAGTAAATATTTCTCGTCAAAGAGGACATATTATGATCGTTTCTAGGCTTCTTAGAAAAGAAATCCCTGATCTCAAAAGTTTGAATTTGCCTCCAATTTTCAAAGAGCTTGCTTATAGAGAAAATGGAATTATTTTCCTTGCAGGTCCAACTGGGTCAGGTAAATCAACGACTTTAGCAGCGATGATTGAGGAAATTAATCAGCATAAAAAAAAGCATATCTTGACGATTGAAGATCCAATTGAATATGTTTTTGATCCAAAAGAAAGTATTATTGATCAAAAAGAACTCTGAAAAGATGTTTCTTCTTTTTCTAATGCGATGAAGTATGCACTTAGACAGAGGCCTGATGTGATTCTCTTTGGGGAAATTAGAGACTTAGAGGGAATTAGGCAGGCGATTTTGCTCTCTGAAACAGGGCATCTGGTTTTGACGACAGTGCATGCAAGATCAGCAGAGCAGGCATTGAATAAGATTATTGGATCTTTTACCTCTGATGAACAGAATCATATTAGAACACAGCTTGCAGAAAATATGTCAGCAATCGTTGTTCAAAAACTCCTAAAAAGAGTTGATAAGCCATGATTGACCCTTGCACAGGAAGTGCTTCTCAATACCACAGCGGTAGCGAATGTTATTAGAGAAAATAAGCTCAATCAGCTTAAAAGTGTAATGTATACCAATAGAGTTTCTGGAATGCAGCTGATGGAGGAGAGTCTTTTGATTCTTATAGAGAAAGGGATGATCGGTATTGATCAAGCATTAGAAGCAGCAAATAACCCTGATTATATTAAAAGAGAGCTTATCAATAGAGGACTATTAGGATAGTATTCTTTTAATTTTATTCATACAGTTCATCAAGATGAAAAATCAGATAGCTTAGTGCGATTCCTCCAGCTACTGCGAGCAGAATACTCACAAAAGAAAGTCCTGCTTCAAGTGAAAGATTATAAATACTATGAATGGAAAATCCTAGGAGGAGTGCAAAGATATATCTCCAAAAAAGGCCAATATTTCTGTATTTCATGATAATAAAAGCAATACTTCCTGTTGCTACGATATGAATGAATGTAGTTACAAGTCCTCTTCATACGAGTATCCCCGTTGTGATTGAGCTTCATTGGACTAGCTGAAGTAGAAATGCAAGCAGATTTTCTGCGATACTAAAAGAAAAACCAATTAAAAGCGAGAAAAGGAGTAAGCTAGAAGGATTTATTTTTTTTGAGGATTCTGACTGATTATGTCCGAGCGTGAATTTGAAAAGTTCTTCTACAGACGCTGCGAGTAAAGTATAGAGAATAAGGGTAGAGGAGCTAAGTGTTGTCCCAATAAAAGTAAGGCCGATAAGCACTAAACATCCAACTAAAATCTGAATCCAGATTTTTTTATTTTTTATCTGTTTGAAAATGAATGTTATTCCTATGACAATCAGTAAACTGTAGACCAAAAAATTTGCTGTCGATCAGAGTGTGATGTTTTCACGTAAAAAGAGAAGCGAATGATCAAGTCCTAAGAGCGGTAGTAATTTTTCATATCCAAAGAGGACTAAAACAAGTACTCCTCCTCGTAAAAGAAGTATCCACTTAGAAATTTTTTCTGTAGATAAACAAGAAAAAACCTGATTCAGGAACCAGCTCCAAAACCAAATAAGGATGAAAAGACTAATCAAAAGTCAGAGAGTTTGCACCTTGTTTATTCGGAAATAAAAGTTTCTCGTAAATTTAGCAGTTGCTCTTTGAATGTTGGATCTTGAGTTGTGGTGATGATGAAGAGTTCTTGACTTGTAGATCCCTTGGACATTTTTGCTTTTCGTCCTGTTGCTGTAGGGGTAGAAATAGAAACTCTTAGTTCTGACGAGCCTTTTTGCTGTCTATGAATCCTTCATGGAATTATCCTTTGGATACAAGCTTCTCTTTCTAAATAAATCAAAAAGGGAATAAATTCAGAAAGAATCGTATGTTCTGTTTTTACTTTTTTGAAACTTACTTTCATCCCTCTTCCTCAACTAAAACCTTGTAAACTTCAAGAGCTTTCGTATACTTCTAAGGATTTTAGTTAAGAAAACAATCCAAAATGCAACTCCAAATGCTCATCCAAGACCCTGCTTTCAAAAAGAAATTTGTCCTTGAAAAACTCCTTTGCCACTATCTCAATATAACGAGAACCGACTTGCGAACCAATGCTCAGCAGGAACTTTCTCCTGAAATAGAGCAACGTATTAGAGCAGATTATCGTGCGTATGAAGAGGAAGATAAACCGCTTGAATATTTATTGGGATTTGTAGAGTTTTTTGGAGTAAAGTTTATGGTAAATGAAAATACGCTTGTTCCAAGGCCTGAAACGGAATATATGATCACTGCGATTACGGAAGCGATGCATGAAAATCATGCTAACGATAATATTTTGCTTGATATTTGAACCGGATCATGAGTGCTGGGGTGTTCAGTACTTTTGCAGAATAGTGATAAATTTCGTGAGGTGTTTTTTTCTGATATTTCTGCAGAAGCACTCCTCGTTGCCAAGCAAAATTATGATGCCTTGATTGATGCTTCCAAGTATGATATGAGGATGTTGCAGTCAGATTTATGTGCTTTTTTAGAGAGTTATCAAGAGATTATAAAAAATAAAAATCTGATCCTTACCGCTAATTTGCCCTATATCCCTGATAAAACCTTTGAAGAAAATGCACCAAGCAATGTACAGAAACGAGAACCAAAAATTGCTTTCGTTGGTGGAGATGATGGTTTGGATCTGTATAGAAAAATGTTTTCTCAGCTTCAAGGCATCAAGCAGGAAGTAAAAAGTCTGGTAATGTTCCTAGAGATGATGACATGGCAGGTAGAAATCCTCAGAAAAGAATTCTGAGAATACATGGAGTTTGAAGAAGTAAAGACCTTCCATTTTAATATCAGAATTGTGAAAGCTCGATTTAAGTAGGATGATTCACGAAAAAAATATCTGATAAATTTAATACTATATCATCTTTTTTGAGAGGTTTTAAATTTATTAACGATTACCAAGTTATCTTATCTCAATTTCTCCTTTAGCAAGTAAATTTTTTATATCTTGTTTTGAAAAATTAGATCTAATAAGGATATTTTTTGCTCCTTATTTTACTTATAATATAATAAAGAAAAAGGAATAATATTTAGGATTTTTTAGTTCGTAGGATAAAGTTCGTTAATTGTAGACTCAGCAATCTGATCGTATTGTTGTTGTGCTACCTGTTCAATAAAATCAGATAATCGCTTTATACCTCAGTTTCTGAGATCATGATCAGTTGCTGTTTCCACTTTATTTACTAATGTCTGTGTGATTTTTAACCTTTCAGAAGCAGGAACTCTTGCATCAAAAAGTACTGTATACCTAATGTAGCTATCAGGTCTACGTTCTAGAACGAATGTTCTTGGTATGCTAACTGAAGACAATATTTGATTCCCAATTTTGGATTCTAAATATATCACTTTTCTTGAATTGATTCATGGTGTCATGCTCATACGAAGATTGATTTTGATTACTTGTCCAGATTCTTTTACAATATTTGGGTTATTTTTGCTTTCATAGCTTATAAAATCATTCAAATCTCAATCATTCTTTATATCTACCGGAAAAGCTTTAAATATATTAGAATCGATTGCTCAAGTTCGTTTTTTATTCCATCTCGTAAATCCTCCCTGTTCACTAAGAAAAATCGAAAATCACATATCTTTTTTAAGAAATTCTCTAATTTCTATTTTAGTTTTGAACTCTTCTGTTGTTTTTCTAGCTTGTTGTTCTTGGAGTTCTCTAATACGTTTTCTCTCTCTTAATTCTCGTTCAATATGAATAAATTTCTTATTTAAGGTGTTAATTTCTTTTCCCCACTTTTCATTCATTGTTTTTTAAAATTTAGAGCTAATCTCTCCTACTTTGCTCTTTAAGGTCTGAATAAAAGAAACATTTATTTTCGATAGATTGAGATTAGGTTTAGTTATAAAATTTGTTAAAGATTTTAGGAAAAAAGCTGCTTACATTTGGCTTTTTGTTACCCAATCTAGTTTGATCTGAGAATACATTTTTTGTCTACTTCTGACACTTGCTTTTCAGTTGCTATTTTCTTTGAGATCAAAGATGCAAAGCTGATATTTTACATAAAGATACTTGAGGTCTTTAATAAATTCGATTTTGACTATTTCCCATCCTCGTGATTGTTCAAAGGTTTCTTGTATAATTTTAGGTAAGCGTTCTTGTTTATTGGGAGAATAAGCTCTTGACTACAGATCTTTCTGATGCCGATAAAAACAGAGTCTGAATTCAGATTTCAGTTAATTTTTGTACGATAAGTTCGGATTTATCTTGTTTGTTGGGACGGGCAATGAGCATCGCAGATTGAGTTTGAGGATTTGACTTCTCATACTGCTTGACAATTCTCGTAGGCATCTCCCCGTCATTCCAGTTTTGAAGATCAACTTCTTATCTCTTCTCACGGTTTTGTACACAAAATATACCCAGGAGTTACTCTAAGAACTTTTCTGAGTTAGCGGATGATTTCTGGAGTATCTTTGAGTTTGAAGTGATCTCAGCTTGTCTGGATATTTTCATGAAAAAAGAGTTGCATTATTTTTTTCAAAAAACATAAAAGTTTGACTTTCAGTATAGAAAATCAGACTTAAAATGCAAGTAAGGAGATTATTCTCTGTCTTTAAAGAATTTTTCTCTATTTATTGACGGGCTTCTCATTCTCCAAGAGGAAGTTGTGTAAGGCTTGTTTATGTTTAATTTAGGATTTTTTGATTTTTTGATACTTTGATTCTTCTACGTCTATTATCTGCTATAGATAAATCTCCGTTTTCTGTTTTTCAATCAAAAATTTTTCTGGTTGTATTTCCTATGTCCATTAGAGGAAATGCTTTAAGAAAATTTTCAAAACTCAAAGAAAAATTTCATTTTCCATTATTTGGCTTGTTTTTATCATCCTTATTCCATGGGTTTTGTATGAGAACACGAGAGATATTTCCCTTGCTGTCTTTTTCTACTCAAAGGACTGCATAAGCATGTTTGTAAAAAATTTGCTTTCCTTCAATTTTGTAAAAATGCTGATCACTTTCCCCTGGATAAGAGCTAACCGCAATAAATTTAGTTCAATGAGCTAATTGATAATTTTTTAGTGTATTTTTTACCTGACTAATCTCTTTGGTAGAATAAGGAATAGGAAGATTTTGGGAATCTGTTTCTGAAGAAATGCGTGAAGTAGAATTTGAAGCCAAGTCTTTTTTAGTATAGTGTCCTCATAGTGTAGTAAATCCAATATTATTTTTTCCTACTAATGTCTGTAATGCCTTTGATGGTCTCCCTCCTCTAATTTTCTTAATGGATTCTTTAGTCATTATACTCTCTCCTGTAGTTTGCTTTGCATAAGCAATTTCAAGAATTTTATATCAAATATTCCCTTGTACAGCAGCTGCATCTAATTCACTATCTTTGATGCTTATGGTTTTCCCTTGAGGCTCTCATAAGGGAAGTCTAATAGTATATCCTCATTGAACAATTCTAACAGATGTTCTGATTAGTGGCTCAAAAATTTGAGATCTACTTAAAATATTGATAGTAGTAATAAGATAACAATCTCACAGTCTTCCCTGCCTAATATTTTCTTTACCAGAAAAAAGCCTATTAAAATCTTCTTTCTTAAGTGTTTCATTGTTTTTTAAATAGGTTTCTGATTTATTGTTTATATCATTACTATTCAATTTGTCCACTACGTTATTTATTTCATTAAAATTCCTGCTCTTGGAAGCAGTTGTCCATTGTCTTACACCATCAGGGATAAGTCTGACTCCTTCCCAGATATAAGCTCTATTGTGGAGTTGTTTCCCATCTTTATCGCAGATAGTATAGGTTTTTTGTTCTGCATCATATCTAAAATAGCAGGTTTCGGTTCCAGCAAGTTTGCTCATTATTGCTTTGATTTTTGGATTGGTGCATTTGGAGTAGTCAATTTGATAGACTTGATTTGGATCTTTAAAAAGTCCTTTGAGAGCATCATGAATTTTTACTGGATTGGATTCTTTAGTAAAGATTAGATTTCCAGTTTGCTTTTTTAGGTTTGATCCCCCCTCCATTATAAAAATATTTTTCCCGTTATGTTTTTTTTCCGATTTTTTGACAAGTTCTCTACTGTCTCTATTAGTATTATTGAGTCCGAGTCTTTTTAGAACCTCTCTCTCTGCATTATCGATCCTATTTGCAATCTGATAGATCTGATCTTTGTTGTGAGTAAAAAAACTTGGCTTGGTCATCCTATCGATCTTATCTTGGAGCTGTTTTTGAAGCTCTCTAAGTGGCTCTAGTGCCCATTCCCCATAATTTATACTTTTGTCCGACTTTATTGCGTGAATATAAGCTCAACAAATCTGAATTCCTGCCTGTGCAATTTCAAGATCGTCGCGAGTTCCTCGTTTGTCAATTTTCTCAAAATTATTTTTTACATCTTTTTGGATGGTCTCAATGCTTCTATCTTTATATTCTCCCATTGTTGCTATAGATTATTTTACTAAAAATCCAAATCTTTGATTTCTTGCTCGAGTTCTTTTTCCGAATGAACAAGATTCAAAAGATTTTGTAGTTTTCATTTTTCTAACTTTTCATGATCAAGAAGATCTTTAATTTTTTGTACTTCCAGGGTACTGATTTTTAAATTATTCTTTGTTTCTTCTATTTCTTCCTCTAGCCTGGCCCAAATTTTATCCCTTTCTATTTCATCTTCTTCCAAGAGAAACTCAACTAAAAATTCCAGTCTATCATTACTGAGTCCGTCAATTGAAAATCTTTCTTCCTCTGGGAGATGATTATTAATAATTCTCTGGACAATGGTTTTTTTTTCTTGAAGAGAAATTTGTTCTGATGGCATGATTACAAAAAGGAAAATAAAAGTTTTTTCTATTATATTATGGATTTTGATTTTTTCAACTTCTCAAATTAAAAAAGAGAAGGAAATACTATCGTTTTTTTTTTGAATATGTGTATGCTTGACAAATAGTGATAATGTTTTGTAGAGAAAATTATCTTTCTCTTGAAATGGAGTTCGGCTTTTTTATACTCTAAACTGATTTTGACTTTATTATAGGATATTATGGTTTTAGAGAAGAGTTCTAAAAAACTCATCCATCTTCTTCATAAGGTAAAATTCTGGATTCGAACTAAGTTGGAAATGCTTGATAACTTGCCTAATTTGCTTAAGATTCCACTTGCTATCTTTTTCTTGATTATTGGACTTATCTTTTTTTATATTCCATTTATTAATGGAATGATCTTTTTGTTTATTGGTTCAAGAATGTTAGGGAGAAATTATATGAATAAACTCTTTCGTTTTTTGAGAATTGAAAATAATAGAAGGTATACTTCTTATCGTGAAGCTTTGTTTCATATTTTAAAAAAATAAATAAAGTTAAATCTTCTGATTTTTTAATTTGTTGTGATAGTTCTCATTTATTATTCCTTTATTGATTATGATGTCTGAAAATACTAAACTTCTTGCTCTGTTAGATACTGTGATAGATTGCTATCTCGATAAAGGTGAACCAGTAGGTTCTAAATTTCTTAATTCTTTAGAAGCGGTCGATTATGCACCTTCAACCCTGAGAAAATACCTCAATGCTCTAGAAAAACAAGGTATGGTCTATCAACCTTACAACTCTTCAGGGAGAATGCCGACGCTACAAGGGCTTTCTGCATATTTGGATACAGCACTTGCAGAGCAACCTGAAGAAGTTGATTTTCAGCTTGATACTGCGAGAAAAGGACTCAAAAGTCTGGTTGAAGCTTTGGGAGAGGTTTCTGATGGGGTAGTTGTTGGATTTATTAGGAATGATGAGTATTATTACCTCGGGATCAATAATCTGCTTCGTGATGATATGATTGATGAATATTCGGCGACGAGGACGATTATTCGCTTTATTGAGGAGAAAAAAATCGTTGCTTTCATTGACAAGAAAATCCTCAAAAATAAAGAGGTCTACTATACTTTCGTAAATGATCAAGAAACGCTGATTTCATGTGTCTATGTGAAAGTGGATTTTGATGGTTATGATGCGGTGCTTTCTATCGTTTGACCGCTCAGAGTCAATTACAAAAAAAATATTGCAATCCTCAAAAAAGTTTTAGAATCTTTGTCTTATTAGTATGGCAATGGAAAAAGGGAAAAAATCAGAATTTTGATCCGAGAAGTTGCTTAATCTTGAACAGCAACAACAGAAAGAGGCTTTTCAGGTACGTATTGATGAGCTTAAAAAGCTTGATCAGTCTACAAAGTCTGGAGTCCAAGAACTCAAAAAAGAAATGGAAACTCAGCTTTCTTTGTTAAATCTGGAACAGAAAGTCCAGGCTTTAGATGGTCGTAATCAGGACAAATTTCTTGTTGATGTGGAAAAAATTGAATCAGAGCTCGCTATTTTAGAAGATTCACGTCGTTTGTTTGTAAGTTTAAAGAGTACTATTAGTGCCAAAAACTCTCAGCTGTATGCTCAGATTCAGCAGCAATTTCCTGAGAGCTCTGAAATGGCAAATCAAGGCAGGTTGACAAGTTACGAAGCTATAGCTAGTATCAAACCTCAGAAAGGAGAAAATGTTATTGCAAATTTCTTTGCAGGAATTGTAGAAAAACTTGTAGCATAAAATCAGATTTTTTATTTTGATGATAGAGAAATGGCAGGAATTGTTCAAAGTGCAGGTGGAATCGTATATTATATTGCTTCAGACGGAGAGCCAAGGTATTTACTTATCAAAAGGCATGCACTCTCTGGAAAAATAGAATGGGTTTCTCCTAAGTGAAAAATCCAATCAGGAGAGAAGATTGAAGAAGCAGCATTAAGAGAGGTCTCTGAAGAATGTGGAATTCCAGTTGATCATTTGATCTTAAAACAAAAAGTCTGAATGACTTCATTGAGAAGTTCAGAAACAAAAAAGGGGCATTTAGACAAGGATGTAACTTACTTTTTAATGAAATATACAGGAGATCCTATGGCGATTCAGATCACCGATGGTGAGGGCTATATCGGAATTTATAAATGGGCTGATATTCAGCAGGTGCTTTGACTTTTGTATTATGAAGATATTAGAGAATTGATTAGAAAAAGTTATTTGATGATTAAAGAAGAGAAAAAGTATCGTTCTATTCAGCTGGATTTTTTGAAGAAATTAGGCTAAAAATCTGATTTTAGCTCCTAAAAATCGGCATGTCAAAAATATTCAATCAAAAAAAACGAGGAATAGGGCTTTCTTTTCTTCTTTTTTTGTTTTGAGGATGGTATTTTTTGGGGCAACTATTTACTTGATGAGTAGGTTTTAGAATCTTATTATCAATCTATTTTTTCCTGCTCCTCATTATCGGCTATTGGAATGTTTCAAATTTTCATGCTCTTTCAAAAAAGGAATCAGGTATATTTATGATAGTTTTACTATTTTTAACCTTGCCTATTGTAGGAGTGTTGTGAGCTTATGTATTGATGGTTTATCGGGATGTTTCTTACTTCTTATCTTGGATTTTAGATAGAGCTTTTTTCAATTCTTTGTATAATGAGGGGATTTGTAAAAGTCAGGACTGTTTTTTTGAGGCTTTATTTGTTATTTTTTATCTTTTGGGAGGAATAGTATCTTTTTGGATCAGTTTTTTGATTGCTTTTTTGAAGAAGACTAGAAAATAAAAGTCAGATTTTCTCTTTATGTTTATCTAATGCGAAAATTTTTGAGCAAGGCTTGCATTTTGTCTCGATTTCAGTAAAAGGAAGTGATTTTATATTCTATTGTATACCACGATGACAACAGAACTCTTGCAGGTAAGTGACATTAAGTTTAAGTTTGTAAATGTTTCCGAAGTAATGGAAGCTGAACTTAAGAAAGCTGTAGATCACCAGATTGCAAATAAAGGGCAAACGATTTTGAAGAAAATTTATGCAAAAAATATTGATGCTAAAGTAATTATTGACTATACAATCATAAAGAATAAAAGCTGACTTTATGAAGCGGATTTTGTTTTTAATTATAATGGAGAAAGATTTGTAGTAGAGAATCATAAAGGTTTTAAGGTGGCTTCTGATTTAATAACTCATGCATTTGATAAATGGAAGAGAAAAGTGCTTGGATTCTGGGGGTTCTTAAGTAGATAGTTTTTTTGGTAGATTAAAATATCCAAAAAAAATCTGATTTTTTATTTTTATCGTAGAAGAAATATGGCAAGTAAAAACTTTCTTACGAGAGAGGGATATGAAAAACTTATTGCAGAACTTCAGGATTTGAAGCAGGAGCAGTTGCCTGCAGTTTTGGAAAGATTAGCAGAAGCAAAGGCGATGTGAGATCTTTCAGAAAACTTTGAATATAAGTCTGCAATGGAAGATAAAGACTTTATCAATTCTAGAATTGTTGAGATTCAGAATTTGATCAGTGATGTAGAGATTATTGAAAAGGAAAAAGAAACTAAAAAAACAGATAAAACTGTTGATGTAGGAACGACTGTTGTAGTGAAGATTGAGGATGATGATAAAGAATATGAGGTTCAGATTGTTGGAACGGGAGAAGTTGGGATAGAGGATGGTTTACTTATTTCTTTTGAATCTCCTCTTGGACAAGCTATTAGAGGTAAAAAGGCAGGAGAAACCGCTAAAATGAGACATGAAAGTGGAAGAAAAAATGTAAAAATTATCGCAGTGAAGTAAGATAAAATATTTACAGAAGAATCTCCTTGATAAGGAATAGTAGAGAAATCTAATATGAAATGATATCCTAACTTTCCCTTATTTAAGGAGATCCTACTGCTTATAGTGTGCGATAAAATAAATAATTAATCAATTTTTCATTTCTTAGATTCCCTTTATGTATAATCCTTACGATTTCTATTTCAAAAAAGCAAAAAAAGAATGATATAAAGCTAGAAGTGCCTTCAAGCTTGAAGAAATTCAAGAGAAGTTTTTTTTGATTAGGAAAACGACTAAAAGAGTATTAGATATTGGTTGTGCACCGTGAAGTTGGCTTCAATATACGATTGGTCAACTTAAAAAAATTAATGTAAAGGGCTATAGTGTTATTGGTTTTGATCTTAAAGAGGTTGATTTACATCTTCCTGGTTTGAGAACCTATGTTCAGGATGTTACACAAAGAGAGGAAGTTAAGGCTATTTTGGATCATCATCAGATTGAAAAATTTGATTTTATTCAGTCAGATATGGCTCCAAATACTATTGGACTTAAGGATATTGATGCAATGAGAGCAATAGATTTACTAGAGCAGACGTATTGGATTTATGATCAGCTTTTGGATGAGAATGGCTCTTTTGTGATAAAAGTTTTTATGGGTCCTGGGTTTGAAGAGTTTGTAGCAAAGATGAAAAAGAGATTTTGAGGAAAAAATATTAAGGTTTTTAAACCAATTAGTTGTAGGAGTCAAAGTAAGGAAACTTATATTATCAAACTTCCACTTCTAAAATAAAAACAAAAAACAGAACTCTTCAAGGGAGTCTGTTTTCCGTTCGCGGAATATCCTACAATTAGGTCATTCCACTTACAAGGTTCTACTACACAATGAATATTATATATATTTTTGATGATTTGTCAAAAAATAGAAACTTTTTCTAAGATAGAGCAACTTTATATATGTAAAGCTAGTAATTCAAATGGATACAATAAAAAAACAGCTTTGGGAAAAACTTCAAGATGATATTAGTGAGCTTAATGAGGGTCTTCAAGAGCTTCTTGAGAAAGGTGCGAATAAGGGAACCATAGAGGAGGAAGATGTTATCTCTGAAATTGATGATATGGATGGGAATATTAAGTTGCTTGAAAAGTTTTATGATCTTGCAGATAAACTGGGAATTAAGATTTTGACGATTGAAGAGGCTTTAGAGAAAGAGCAGGAAGCAACTAAAAAAGAATCAAAACTCTGAAAAGTAAGTCTTTATGGAAATACGGATACCTTAGTGGATAGTCAGTATAAAGATTTTATTAAACTTTATTTTAACGATATTTCAAAAATACCACTTCTTAACTATGAAGAGGAGAAAGAAATTGCCAGAAAGATCAAAAAAGGGGATGAAGAAGCCAAAAAAAAGCTGATTGAGTCCAATCTTAGACTCGTGATTTCTATTGCTAAGAGATTCTTCGGTTCTCGTCTCACTTTTTCTGATTTGATTCAAGAGGGGAATATCGGATTAATCAAGGCGATTGAAAAATTTGATCCGGACAAGGAATTTAAGTTTTCTACCTATGCGACGTGGTGGATCAAGCAGTCTATTACTAAAGCGATCGCCGATATGAGTAAGCATGTGAGGATTCCTGTGCATTTGATTGATGAGATGAATTCCTACAATAAAGCCTATCAACTCCTTTTCCAAAAGCTTGGTCGTGAGCCAACTAGTAAAGAAATCTGACAGAAACTTGGTTTTCCGATTAAGAAAATTAAAAAACTTGAAGAAGTGATTTTTGGAAATGTTTCACTTGATAGAGAAGTGGGAGATGAAGGAAGAGATACCCTTGCTGATCTCCTAGAGGATGGAAATACTCTTAGACCTGATCAAATTGCAGAAAGATCCGCTTTGAGAAATAATCTAGATATGATTCTTGGAATGTTAGATGATAGAGAAGCAAAAATCGTGAAGATGAGATATGGAATTGACGGTCCAAAATTTACTCTTGAACAGGTAGGAGAGGAGTTTGATGTAACGAGAGAAAGGGTAAGGCAAATTGAACAAAAAGTAATCCAAAAGCTAAAAGAACATCAATGACTTCAAAAAATGCTTGGTATTGAGGATGATATTGAAAAAATGAATAATGAATGAGTCAAAAAAAAGAGGGGTCGTAAACCAGCTTCTAAGGAAAAAGAATATGATGAAGATGAAGACTATTATGGGTCTTTTGATGATGAAGATGGAGATTTTGATGGTTTGGATATTAATTTTTCTGGAGATGAGGATGATGAAGAATAATTTCTAGTTCCGGTCTTAGTCACAGTAAATGACTTCAGGTTCTATTTGGACTCAAAATTTTTTGAAAACAGATTTTTGTACTTTTTCAGCAAAAGCTTTCACTTCAGCTCCATTTCCTCATTCATTAATGAGAATGAGAGCATGCTGTTCAGAAATTCTCACTTTCCCTTCTTGGTGGCCTTTTAATCCACAGAGTTCAATCAGTTGTCCAGCTGCGAGTTTCATAGTCTCGTCGTCTTGAAGGAAGCCTTTGAGTTCAGGGAACTTCCCGTGAAGCTTCTCCCATTGAGGAAGTCAGATTTTTGGATTTTTGAAATAACTTCCAGCAGTTCAAACAGTTTTCCAGTCAGGCAGTTTGTTCTTTCTAATTTCTGCAATAACTGCTGTTAATGTTTCTAGTTTTTCGTTCGGATTAAGTGTTTCAAAGACGATTCATTGCTCAGAAAAAGCTTTTTGAATATCAGCATATTGGGTGTTGAAATCGTAGTGCTGACTGATTTTCTTTAATTTAAAAACAATATGAGTAATGATAAAGTGATCTTTGAGTTCAGTTTTAAAAATACTCTTACGATATCCAAAATCACATTCTTCATTGCTTAATTTTTGAAGTGTGTTGCTTTCAAGATGTACTCCAATTACTTCAGAAATTGCTTCGCAAGCCTCTTGTCCATAAGCTCAGATGTTAGAAACCGCACTTGTTCCTACATTTCCAGGGATTGAAATTAGATTTTCTATTCCTCACCATTGATTTTCGATACAATGTTTCACAAAATTATCTCGAATTTCACCAGCCCCGACTTGAACTTCAATTGTTTCGTCAGTTTCTTTCAGAATTTTGATGCCTTTAATCTGAAGTTTGACTATAATACCATCAAAAAAATCTGTAGTGAAAAGTGTGTTGCTTCCTCATCAAAGAATCCAATGCTTCTCGTTTTTCCATTCTGGTGTTTCTAGGAGTTGAAGTAGTTGATAGGTACTTTCAACTTCAGTAAATAGTTTTGCAGAACAAGGGACTTGAAGGGTATTAAGAGCTTGGAGATTAAAATTTTTCTGCATAAGACCTTTATATAAGCAATAAATTCTGACCTAAGACTAGTGATTATAGTAGGAATTGCAAAGGGAAAATAAAGAAAACCTCTGCGAGTAGATTCACTAACAGAGGTTTGTGGATTAATTCAATTTTTGATAGTTCCGTATTTTGATAGCAATTTTTTTCGCCAAACTCCGAAGATGATTCCAGAGTTTTTTTGAAAATTGAATCAATTTTCTGGTACTTGTTGATACTTTCTTTGCATCTTCCTAAGGCACAAAGTACCCAATAAGCAAAAGCTTGATTGAAATACTCAGCTTCAGTAGGATTTTTTTTCAAAAATCGTTCTAAGTCTGAAAGTCCCTCGCTGATATAGAACGAGTGGATAAGGTTCAGACTCTTTTCTTTTTCTCCTACGAAGATAGAATTACCTGCAAGGAGGTGAATTTTTATTGAAGTCATAATCTGTATTTTTTTATTTTTTTGAAAGTACTTTTTTTATAGAGAAAGTCAAGTAAGAATCTTTGCATTTTTCACATGACTTATTTTTAGTAGAGTAGCTTATTCCAGACCTAATCTTTTCAAAACTTCATCTTCAGGAGTTTTTGGATCATCATGCAAAATTAAGTCAGGTTTGAGACCTTCATGATTGATTGACTCTTCTTTATCTGCGATATTTCGGAGAGCGATAGTATATTTGAGGACAGAACCTTCTTGGAATTCTACTACTTCTTGGACAGAACCCTTTCCATAGCTTTTTTCTCCAATAAGACTGACTTTCTCTGGGAAATAATGCTTGAGAACTCCAGCAAAAATCTCCGCAGCACTTGCAGTTTGGTCATTAATTAGAATGGCAATAGGTTTATCTCCACTAAAGATCGGTTCTTTTTTTGAAGTCAGAATTTCTTTTTTATCTTGAGAGATAATGGAAAGAATTGGACTATTTAGCGGAAGGAATTCATCTAAGATTCCAACGACTTCATCAACTACTCCTCAAGGGTTATTCCTGAGGTCAAATGCAAACATCTGACAAGATGAAAGTTCCCTTATTTCTTCATCAAATTTCTTTTTTACTCCAAGATCAAAGGAAGAAATTCTCATATAGCAAGCAGTTCCTATTTTTTTTGTTTTTACAAGCGGAATCTGAAATTTTTCTCTTCTAATCCGAAAATGTAAATTCTGATTTCCTCTTTTTACTTCTACGGCAACAGGAGTTCACTTTTCTCCTTTTAGTTTTTCAATAAAGGTTTCTAGATTCGCAAATGAGGAAAAAGCTTTTCCCCCAACAGAAATGATGCTATCTCCAACTTTGATTCCTGCTTTTTCTGCTGGGGTATTTTCTATTACTCCTGCGACAATGGGATTCTGATTTTCTTCTTGTATCAAATACACTCCAATTCCAGCAAATTCATTTTGAAGTTTTTCAAGTAATACTTTCCCTTCTCCTGGAGTATAATATTTAGTATATTTCTCTCAGAGTTGAGCTACAAAATCAGAGAGTTGATCATATTTTGGATCAGGAAGATTGGCAAGTTTTTCTTTCTCTGTGAATTTTGTTTTAAGGAGCTGTACAATTCCTTTGACAACCGATTGTTTAATGCTTTCTGAAATCTTTGATGTAGTTTCTTCTTTTTCTGCTTTTTGTTTAAGAATCAGCTTTTGAAGCTCTTTTTTTAAAACTTCTAGTGTGAGCCTGTTCCCTGTTATGGCTTGCATTTCTTGGTTATAATTTAATTTGAGGAGAAGTGATAAATCAGACTCTAAGGCAGGTCTTTTGAGGGGTAAGTCAGTCTTAATATTCGCAAATTTTTGGTTTGCTACTGCGGTTTGGAGAAGTTGATAGAGAGGGTTTGATGGCTTTAAATTAGTATACAAGAGAAGTGGCTTCTGCTCTGGAATTTGCATTTCATGGGTGGTGATCCCAAAGTAGAGTTTTAAAAAATCTTCATAACTTAAGGTTTGTTCCTGAGCAAAACTCGTCCCAATACAGAGAAAAAACATCAGAAAAGTCAGAATTCCTTTTTTGAACATGCGTATTTAGAGAGATAAAAAAACTGAAAATACTATAGCTATCAGGTTCTTTTTTTCAAGTATCAAAAAAAACCAGTGCTATCACTGGTTAAAAATTTTCATTACTTACCTTTCCTCAAGAGAGAATTTTTAAGTGTTAAAGTGCTGTTTTGCTTAAAACAAGCGATGTTTTATTTTTGTTTTTGCTCTTGAGAATAAATGAAAAGTAAGATGAAGAGAATTTTTATCGCTAGACTTTTTTGCTCTAACGATAGACTAAGTATAGTCAGTAAAGTGAAAATTTGCAAATCTTTTATCAGATTTTTTTTCTCTTGAAAGAGCAATCCACAATCCTATAGTAAAAGGCGATTTTACATCATATTAGTAAAGAAATGTTTAAAATTTCTTATTCCCCAAATCTTAAAGGAGAAGTTGTTATCTCATGAAGTAAAAATGCTGCACTTCCTATTGTTGCTGCAAATTATATGCTTGATTATCAAATTCCGCTTACTAATAAGCCGGATATTAGTGATGTTCATGCTATGGAACAGCTCGCTGAACAGGCATTTCAGACTTCAACTAATTTTTTTGATCTTACTTCTGAGCTTGCTACGAAATTTAGAGCTTCTATTCTCCTTATTCCTGTTGGTCTTAAAAAGTTTGGAGAAGTCAGATTTGTTGGTTCTGGGGGGTGTAAAATTGGCAAAAGGCCACTTGATACCTTTGATGATGCACTTTATAAAGCAGGGATTGAAATTACGTATGGTGAGCATAAAACTTTTAAAGTTGTAGGAAAACCAAAGAAGAATATTATGCTTCAAGAATTTTCAGTAACAGCAACTGAAGCCTTGATTAGTTATCTTGCTTTTTTGGAGGGAGTAGATTATGATATTACCGTATATCAGGTAGCTACCGAACCTCATGTTAAAAATCTCATTGATTTCCTCAATTATGCAGGGGCAAAAATTACCATGGGACTTGATCATACCATTACTATTTCTCCAAGTTCCATGAAGGTTCAAAATTCTGAATTTGAGATTATTAGTGATTATATTGAGGCAGGAACCTACTTTGCGATTGGAGCGGGAGCAGATAATTCTGAATTAGTGATCAAAAATGTAAATGTTGATGATCTTTCTGCAATGTATAATGTTGCTGACAAGATTGGGATCAATTTTAAGATATTAGATAAACATACGATTAAAGTCAATTCTTATAATAAGGCTAATTATAAGGCGACAAAACTTGAAGTCAGAATTTTCCCTGGTTTTCCGAGTGATCTTCAGTCTATTTTTTGAGCTTTAGCAAGTCAATTTACTGGGATTACGAAAATATTTGAAACCTTGTATGAAGGGCGTTTTTGATATTTGAATGAACTAGAAAACCTCGGAGCTAAGGTTGAAATTCTGAATCCCCATCAAGCGATTGTTATAGGAAAGACGGATTTACATGGAGGCTATGTTTCTAGTACTGATCTTAGAGGAGGGGGTGCGATGGTTCTTGCTGGAATTATGGCACAAGGAGAAACGCATATTCTTAATGAAGAAATTATTGCTAGAGGGTATGCAGATATTCTCAATAAGTTGAAAAGTATTGGAGTGCATATTGAGCAGATATCCTAGGTTTAGGAACAAATAATTTGTCTGTCTAAAAGCTCTTTTTTCATGTTCTCATAAAAAACAATATTTACTCTGATTTCTTGTGTTATTGTAGTATCAAAGTTCTCTGAAATGACCTGAATTTCATATTTGTTATAAAAGTATTGAACCAAAGAAAGCTGATCATACCTGTACTGTAAGGTCAGTTTTTTTGTTATTTCTTTTTGAGAAAAGGGAGCATGGATAATGGCAGCTTTTGTGGATTCAGTATAGGCCTGAATGAGCCCACCAACTCCAAGTAAGGTCCCTCCAAAATACCTTGTAACAACTGCTAATACTTCAAAAACCTGCTGTCCAGAAAGGACATTTAATATTGGTTTCCCAGCGGTATTACTGGGTTCTCCGTCATCATTTGCTCTTTCTTGTTCAGAGATAATACTCCAATTTCAAAAAAGGTCTTGTTGCCCTTGAAGTCCTAATCTCCAAGCATAACAATTATGGGTGGCATCAAAGTAGTTTTTTCTAATTTTGAGCAAACTTTCTTCTATTTTCTCTTTAGAAGAGATGGGGATTAGAGTTGTAATAAATCTGGATCCTTTAATTTTAGGGATTTCATATTGAAAGGGTTCTGAGAGTACTTTTGCAGTTAATTTTTCCATTCAGGACAAGAGAGTAAAAAGATCGTTACTGTCCTATGATGACTTTTGATGGCGTAATGACAAGTTTATCGTTACCATTTTCGTAAACAAATCCTTGTTCAAACTCTTGAATGATTTTCCCTTTCAGCTTTTCATTATCAGTAGGTTGCATACTTACCGGTTCGTGAAACTGTGCATCAGGAGCTAATCCAATTGCTTCAATCGGTCTGACCTTTAATTTTTCTAAACTTTTCAAAAGATTGTCATACATCATTTGAAGTCCTTGCCCCATAGAAGAAGTTTTTGCTTCATCAGAAAGATTAAGGAGTGATTTTCTGAGGTTTTCAATAAAGGGAAGCAAATCTTTTACTACCTTAAGAACCGCATCACGATCTGCAGTTTCAATTTTTTGTTGAGTCTGTCTTTGAAGAATATCAAAATCTGCTTTTAAATTTAAATAAGCAATCTGACTATTCCTAGCAATTTCCTCTTTTTCTTGGAGTTGAGTCTCAAGTTCTTTAATTTTATTCAAAAGTGGTCCAAAATCAGCTTGAGCTTCATCAGCTTCTTTTTTGGCGTTTTCAAGCATATTTTCTAAATCAGTATCTTGAGTGATAGTTTCTTCTGTTGTTAAATTTTCATCCTTTTGATTTGTCATTATTTTGTCTGATAAAGTAAAAATCAGGTTTCAGTATAGAGATTTTGGCGAAGATTTTCAAGACATTAAATCTTGGTCACTATAATTTGGAAGCAGTTGATTCTGTAGATTGCAAGTAAAATCGTTCTCAAAAGCTCAGTTTTTTTTCATAGAGTTCAGTTGCAAGTTCTATTCCGAGATATCTCCAATGTCGTGGCTCTACCATCTTTCCATCAATCTCCTTCCCTTTCTGATAGCTCTGATGAAATCCTCGTTTATGAGCATTTTCCTGCAATCGTTCTAAACTTTTTTTATCAATTCTTCCTCCATTTACTCCAAGATCCAATGCTAATCCGGCTTGATGCTCACTGCTTCCAGGCTCTGCACATTGCTGTTTGCTTTTACAGTAGGATTTCAAGAGTTGTTGCTGATGTTTGAAGGATCTATATGCACTGGTAATGCTTAACTTTTTCTTGTCTTTGAAGTTATTTCGAAAATGCCGCGCCATATCCGCAAATTGGGTTCAGGCTTTTTGTCTGAGCTGAAACTTTCTTGCTTTATTAAAGGTAAAGTCTGAAGGAATTGCTACCAAGTCGCTTGGTTCATAATTGATATGTTGAAAAGGATGCTTTTCATCCAGAAATTTTTGATAAGAACTATCATTTTTAAGATCTGGTCCAGTTTCATTTTTTTCATGACTATTACTTGGTTTAAGTGTTCCAAAATATTCTTGATGTTGAGCTTTTATAGGAAAATGTCCAAACCAAATCGATAAGCTACTACAAAAAACAAGTCCTCATCAGAGAAAAAGTCATATTTTTTTCTTCATTATTTCTAGGAGAATAAAGAATGCTTTCAGCCTAAAGATTTTCCTTTCAAAAGCAAGAAAGAATCTGCTTTAATTTTTAAGTTGTAAATATTGAGGATTTCCTTAACCTGAACTTTGGTTCAGGATTTTTTATGTTTTTTTTTAAGAATTTTAATGAAAAAAAATCTCTTATTTCCTCTTATTATGGGGGCTATTATTGTGGCTGGTTGTGATGTCAAAGATCATTGTTTAGATCAGGGAGGACGTTATGATTATGCTACCAAAACCTGTGAAAAATCTATTCCAGGATTGATCTATTCCAATCTCGTAGATCAAGCAAGTCAAGCAGAGGTGAAAACGGCACTTTTACAGGCAGGAATTGCCGAGGAGAATGTGGAGAAGTTCTTTGAACAGGTCGTATTTTTCAATCAACATGCAGGAACGGAATCGCTGGTGCAATCAGGATTTATCTATACTGGAACACTCGTTCCTGAGTATGATTTGGCGACAATCATCTCAAACCTAGAGAAAAACTCTCCAAACTTCATTGGCTATAATTGTAGGATTACTTCTTTTAGCTTGATGAGAGACCTTATCACTATTGCGAAGCTAGGATTGGTCAATGCGAGTCAGCTTTTTATGGATCAAGATGCTTTGAAAACGAGTCCTCAAAAGGTCTTTAGTCCTGAGGAGCAAAAGCAGTTTGAAAGCTTCTATTCGCTTGTTCCGACGATTACGACCAAGGATCAGACTGTGCATTTTGAAAAGATCAAAAAAAGCTGGTCCGAAAAGGGAATTACTTTCAAGTATGCTAAAGCTTCTTTGATTTCTGTTTGGATGCATTCACATTTTGAGTGAGAGGAGGATTTCCTTTTTATCGGACATATTGGGGTGTTGTTGGATATGGGAAAAGAGCTTTTATTTGTAGAAAAATTGGCCTTTAATGAGCCGTATCAAGCGATTAAATTCGCTACTCGTGCTGATCTTGTTGCTTATTTGAGGGCAAAATATGATACGGAATATAATCAGCCGACTGCAAGTCCGATTTTATTGGAAAATGATCAGCCTTTAGGGGAATTATTGAGTTCATAGTCGTAGAAAAACCTGAATTTTTAGAGGTATTTTTGGATATTCTTAGTTTTTTGGTTTAAAAAACTTTGTATTGACATTGTTTGCAAAATAAGTATACTTCCTTGTTAAAAAAAAGAATACATAAAAAATATAAAAATGGGAAAGAAACAAAAAAAATCAAAAAGACTTCCAATTATGGAGCAAGTCATATTCCTTGCAAAAGAGTACAAGTGTAATATAATAGAATCAAAAAAGATGAATAAAATTCTCTCTTATATAGGAGGTGTTTATTTTTTCCTTTTTGTCATCTATTTTCTTTTGAAACTTCGAAAAGATCAACTAACTTCTCAATCAATGGAAGTTATACTTATATTAACACTCTTTTTGCTTATCTGTATGTTATACTCATATTTTCTGACTAGAATATTAGTTAGGAAAGCAAAAAAACTACATTTAACTCAATTAAAAGTTTTTGTAGAAAAAAGAAAAGTACCTTTGTTACTTACTGGAGAAACTTTGGCTACTTCTTGTAAGGATGATGTAATACAGAAGCGTTGGACTATGAATGTAGACAAAAAACTCTATCATGTAATGCATGATATTGTAAAATCCATATCTTGGAAAGATTCTTCTAATCGAAGAGCCTCTTATTTCTCTTCGATTGATCTTACAAATGTCCAAGATAAGTTAAAAGAAAGGATATTTGTCTTTAGGAATGATCTTTCTTGCGAGGTATCTTCTCCTTCCGAAAAAAATCGGAAGAAGTATTTAAAAGACTTGGAAGAACTAGAGAGTTTTTTCTCAAGTTTTTAGAAAAATATTGAGGACTGTCAGTATACTGATGGTCTTCTTTTTTTATTGAAAAAGTTCCTCAATTCATTATACTCTTAAAAGCTTTTTTTAAGAATTTTAATATGAAATAGTTGCTTTCTATAAAGTTTATTGAGAGTCTTATAATATAAAATCTGATTTTTTTAAGATGACATATTCCTTGACATTCTTGTATAGATTTATATACTCCATGTACAGAATGTAATAAATATAATCAAAAAAATTTCTTATGAAACAAGATTTATTTACTAGCTATAATGTTAAACATATTATAGCACTAATTTTGGCAGCTCATACACAGCCAAAAGAGGCAATTCATTTATCCTTAAAAGTTAAGGATAGTGCTAAAACTTATAAGTTCCAAATCCTAATTATCTTTAGGATAGATGGAGATCCTTCAATCTATTTTGGAGAAGGTCTTTACCTAGAAAATGGTAAGATTCTCAAGAGAATTTCTCACAGAGATTGTGACTGGGAAAGTACAATTGAGAAACTCTGTTCTGCACTACCAGGATGGGAAGGGGAAAAAGGTTCTATCCTAGCTGTGATTACCGGTATTGAACCAAGGAATCTTACTGCTAGGAAAGGGGAAGATAGTTTCATTTTTGAAGATGGAACTTTATATCCCCAAATGAAGTAAATCTCTTTAAAATGGTCGTACTGTATCTCAGTATCGATCATTTTTTTTCTTTTAAAATATTGATATAAATCTAAGATAAAGTGTCTTTCTTAAGATTTTCCTCTCTCTTGAAAATAAGTAGAATTTCTTTATATTTAAGCTAGTTCAGAATGCTTGATTTTAGAGGAGAACCAAGAAATCTGATTCTGGTTTTTTATTTTTTTTCTGCCAAAAAACAGATGACCATTAGAAATATCGCAATTATCGCCCATGTAGATCATGGAAAGACTTCACTCGTAG
>ERZ773018.68-NODE-68-length-70919-cov-87.750042_pt1 | contig 70919 bp, 69 predicted proteins | sample MGYA00580840_ERZ773018 | MGnify/ENA primary metagenome ERZ773018 (study PRJEB29015, sample SAMEA2738125) | human oral metagenome | biome: human oral; feature: human-associated habitat; material: saliva | place: China | collected 2256 ... | reverse complement strand
GTGGTTGATTGGCTGGTGGTTGGATGTCTTCACTGCTGCTGCGGTTGGTGGTTCCGTCGCGTGGCGTGAACAAAGAGAGGAACCGTGTTCAGCGAAAGTTGAGCAATTAGGAATCTTTCAAGAGCCCCGCCAGGCATTACGCCTGGCGGGGCTTCTCAATCTCTGTGTGAAAGGTCTGAACTCATGACCGGTTCCCTGTTTACTGCCACGGTAGAGTTTCGCCGTCCCGGTGCGCAGCAGTGGGAAATTCTCGCCCAGGCAACCGACACGCTGGCCGGTTTGGTGGAATGGGCCGCCCCCGCTCAAGGGGCGCTCCAGCGGCCTGTGCCGCCGCTATCAGCGGCGGCGGTGCGCGGGTTCATCAGTGCAGCGTTTGGTCATGCTGGAGCCCGCCAGCTGGTGCGGGTTGAGCCCGCAGCTGAAGGCGCGAAAGCGACCCTGGACGTTCTGGAGGATTTCGCACGACAGTGTGAGGGTGGTGCGGTGACGGTCGAGGACGCGGAGCGTCACGCGGTCATCTCTGAGCGTTATTTCCGCCCGCCGAACGGGTTCTTTTTCGCCTGACACACAAAGGTGCCCTACCCCTAGAAGGGGGTAGGGCACCTTTGTGTGTAGACTTCTAGGTCGAAAGAAGCCCCAACATGCAGCGCGGCTGTGCTGATCGTTGGGGCCTCTAAACAAAACTAGCGCGCAAAGAGAAGGAAGCAATGCCCCAAAAAAGGAATAGTACGTTCCTCAATGAAAGCCCACCCCCTTGTGAGGGGGTGAGAAGGAAAGAAAGGGCGCTCCCGATATGTTCAAGAATCCCCCTCAATGAAAGCCCCGCCGCCCGCAAGCGACGGGGAATGCGCATAGAGAATGAGGCTCCCATTATAAAAATGTTCGTCCCTCAATGAAAGCCCACCCCCTGTAGGGTGGTGAGAAAAGGGAAGGAAGCAATGCCCCCGCAAACTATTAGTGGAATCCTCAATGAAAGTCCTTCCGCCCCACCAACGGGGGCGAAGCGGAAGGAAAAGGGTGTAAGGGAAAAGCTCTACCAGAACAAAATTTAATTCCTCAATGAAAGCTCACCCCCTTGTGAGGGGTGAGAAAAGGGAAGGAAGCAATGCCCCCGCAAACTATTAGTGGAATCCTCAATGAAAGTCCTTCCGCCCCACCAGCGGGGGCGAAGCGGAAGGAAAAGGGTGGAGGAGAAAAGCTCTACCAGACGAAACGTTAATCCCTTAATGAAAGCCCCGTTCACCACAAACGCGGATTCCGGGGAAGGCCTAGAAACAGACGCTCCAGATTGCAACAGGTCTAAACCTCAATGAAAGTCCCTTAACCCGGTGACGGGTTAGGGGAAAGAGAAGAAAGCAAATGCTCCCTGAAATTATTATTGGAGTCCTCAATGAAAGCCCGCCCCCCTGTGAGGGGGCGAGAATAAGGGATAGCCTCGCAAAACTTAACTTCCACGTTCCCTATGCGGTTATGTTTTCAGTTTAACACTACCTCTGAAAGCGAGGCAAGCGTTTTCGTCAACAGCGAGTTTTCACCTTATCCCTGATGGGAATTAGCGAATCCTGCGGTTCCGCGGCGGTTGCGCTGCGGCGCGAACTTCGTTCACACAGGTTTCCAGGCTATTGCTCTGTGAATCGGCGTAGGCGTAGGCATCAAGTTCATTACCCATCATGGCCGACCAACTGTTCATGATGTAGCCGTAGTATTTGGTGCAGTTAGGGACGTCGATTTCATGAACCCACCCCAACGTGTCACCTTCTTCATTGCAGACCATCCATGAGCCCGGCGGGCACGGGTTGACGTTGAGAGCGGCGAGATTTTCAGCTCGAAGAAGGCGAGTGTCGAACGGGTAGTCTCGCTCAACCTGGCGAGAAAGCCAGCGTAGCCACTGCGCAAAGCTTTTCAGGAAACCCGCTTCCTGACTCCGGTGCTGATCTTTGCGAATTTCTTCGGCTTCTCGCTCGAAAAATTCGATGACCTTATCAGCGGCGAAGAAAACGGTCGGGTGCTGGTCTTTGCTGTGAATGGTGATGCGTTCTGCATTCTCACCTAATGCTTCGGCAATGGGGTTAGGGTCGCGGTCCATATTGAGCCAGAGCCTTTTTCCCCTGCTGCGGAAGTACCAGCGGTTATCGAACGGCCCGTTCCCGAATGGTGAAGGCCCGCCAATGTGCGCCGAGTACGTGCGGCCCTTTTCCTTTCGAATGTACTTAATGCGGTGTGACATGATGTTTTCCTTCTGTCGTGGTGCAGGTGGAGCCGGTCGGCTCGACCTGGCAGGTCAGGGGGTTTCCCGCCCCTCAACCTTACATTTATAGTGTACCATATTAGGAACACTATAGCAAGGGTTTAACCCGTCAAAAATGCAGATTGAGGCCCCTCTCTCAAGTGTTAGAGAGGGGCCTCACCTTCTACTGTTCACCCTTGATGTGCCAGGTCACGTGCTCCTCAGAGCTAACCAGCTTGCACCGTCCACCGTGCCGGTGTCGGTTCCCGTCATTGCGGAAATGGCGGCGTGGACAGAATCGAGAGTGCCAAATCTCAGCGGTCGTGTAGGAGTAATCCTTATCGGACGGGACAATGTGAACCGCGGTGCGGTAGTTCTTTTTCAGGCCTGCGGGGTCACCGTCCCACCCCCAACCGCGCGGCCACCAGTGCCCGCGCCGCTTGTCGAACTCAAAGGTGGATTTCTTGACCTCTTCGCTGCCTGATACTCGCGTGCGAAGAACCACGCGGGGCTTCTCGTTGTTGATGTCTTCGACGGTCGGGGTCTTGATGTTGGATTCACGGTTGATGAACTCGTTAAACTTCACGATTTCTTCGACCTCCACGGCCAGTTTGTCGTTGAGGTGTTCAACCTCAACGATTTTGTGGCACGTGATGCGAGGCCATATAACCTCATCCCATAGCAAACACCACACGGCGACTGCGTAGAAAAGCGCCGGAACGCACATCACTAATGATGCCACTACCAGAGTGTTTAGGTCTTTGTCTGAAAGCGCCAACATTGATTGTTTCTCCTTGTCTGGTTTGCTGTTCGGCGGCACCGGGACTAATGCAGGGCAACCATGAGCGCCCAATACCAGGCCCCGCGCCGCCGCCCCCACCCACGGGAGATGAGAAAATGCACCGGGGCAAGCAAGAACACAAGCGCGAGGGCGAACAGCGCAATGACTGCTAAGACCTTCATTTCTTCTGCCCCTTGACCGGCACGCCACGCGGGCGCGGGGTGCCGCTGCCGTTCCAGCCCCAAGCCCGCGAATCTCGCGGATTCTCTTCACGCCACTGCATCCATTCCTTCACGTCGGATTCAAAAAACCCCAGAGATGCGCCAATTTGTCCGGCGGCGTGCAAATTCCCGGCTTTGCAGTTTTTGCGAATGGTACGTTCGCTAACCCTGGCCAGCGCGGCGGCCTCTGCAACGCTCAGATAAACCGTCCTTTTCTTTTTCCTCATCATGCTATCCTTTCCTTGCGTGCTCCATGATGCACGCCCTTCTGTCCCCCGCCTTTGGGTCGGGGGTTCCCCCGGTACCTTTCCCCCGCCCTCCTTGGGTGGTGGCACCGGGGGGCTTTTATTTTTGCATGACCACAGCGCAGGCAAACCTTGCACCCTGAATGAGGGTAACCCCGGCCGCTAAAACAAAAATCCCCACCGCAATTATTGACCCTTCATCACCTTTGTTTTTGAAACAGGTTATGAAGGTCAAAACGATAACAATGAGCGCAAAAATCGCGGCAACAATCATTCCGGCGGTGTTGATTTTCTCGACCGAGAGAGCGGCCAGTAGCATTACTCTGCTCCCCTAGTCCTGTTCGGTCTGCTGCGCGAAGTGCTCGGTCAGCTCTTCCAGCAGTTCCCGCGCCGGGATCAATTCGATTCGCTCCGGTGCGTCCACGGTGAAAACCTCATGCTCCGCGTAGGTGAGAACGTTCTCAGTCGTGACCGGAAGCGGTGCATCATGCACCGCCAAACGCTCCATGTCCTCCCACACTTCGGCGGCCGGGTCGCTCAAATCCTCAGCGTCCAAATCGCCACTATCGACAAGGACGCTTCGAGGGCTTCCTTCATATTCCGCTTCCATGATGTCCACCCACCAGATATAGGCATCTTCGGTGAGCGGCTTTGCAGGTGCCGTGTAAAGCTGCTCACCTGATGAAAGCACGCCGCCGGGCACCTTTTCACAGAACATCACCTGCGGGGTTTTTGGTGCCCCTTCAAGCCAAGAAATGATGTCCTCAAGGGTGCCGATTTCGTCGCCCCAAAGAGTTTTTTTCTTGCTGTCAAAGGTGAAAGGAACTCGTTCGGTCAGAATGAGGCCGAAGCCCGGCGTTCCTGCGGCTTCCAAGTCTTCAAGATGACGGCTCAAAAATTCGAGGTCATCAGCTGCGATGTTCCACGTGTTCATGATTTGGTTTTCCTTCTCTTGATTGGCGGCGTTCCCGGTTGGGTGCGCCGGTCAGGTTTCGGGGTTTCCCGCCCCGTTCAACCTTACATTTACAGTGTACCACATTCGGAACACTATAAACTGTGAGGTAATCTCATAGCGCGCGGTGGTATGCGGGTGGTGGCCTTGTTGCCGGTGGTGGTTTCGGGGTGCTTGCCGCCACGGCTGCTACCGCGGTTACTGCCGGTGGTTTCGGGGTGGGTACTACCGCGGATGGTGCTGGTTTAGGGATTGTGGCGTTGTGGCTGTTGGTGCGGGCTGGTTGGGGTTCTTCGTGGGTGTGTCTGCGCTTGTCGGGGGCGCTTTCACTTTTTTCCTGCCATGTTTTTATACATGTATGAGAACATGGCAGGTTGTGTTATGGCAGGTCATGTTTTTGGAGGTGCACCCAGCACGCAGGTGAAGACGGCGCCACCAAAGAGTGAGCAGCAGTCAGCCGGCAGCAGGCACGGCAAGAGGAGCAAGCGGCAGAGGAAACTCAGCGGACACCAAGACAGCAGAGGTAGCGGCACAGGCACACGCACGAGCGTGGGCAACGATCACTAAAGAGGCGGCAGGATGCAGAGCGTCAAGGGCGCAGCAAATACCCGCCCCGGGGGTTCTTCCAGAGGCAGGCACAGACATCATGCAGGCAGCAGGCACGGCAGAAGAAAATAGCCGGCAGCTTTTTGTGGGGGGGTGAGGGCGCACGCATTGCTCCAGGGGGTTGCTACGCTTCGTGTGCGGCTTCGTATGCCGCCCGGCACTGCTCAAGCAGGAACCGGCGCTTTTCGTTCACGATAACTTCGCGAGCTTCGTGTACCGAAAGGTGAGGGTATCGGTTGAAGTCGGCGGGGGTTACTTGATCCACTGCCTCAATTCCTTCATACGAGACTTCCACTTTGAAGTACTGTTTGCGGCGCTCGTTGTTGTCGCTCACAAGCATCCTGTACTTCTCCTCGCCATCTTGAAAAGGCGCGATGTGAAAAAAAGAGGTACGGCCTTTATGAAGGGTTGAAGCGAGATACCAAAACGTCTTCTTAGACAACTTGCTATTGATTTCCTTATGCCGTTTGATTCCTGCGAGAACGTTTTTCTCAGCGTTATCTTCGTCAGAGCGCTGAGAGGAAAGAGGCGCGACCAACCCCTTAGTAAAGTAGTCATATAGGTAGTCGTCTCGGCCTAGCTGGTCTGCCAGCTCATCAATGTGCAGAATCGAAGCATATGGAGCAGAATCTTTCTTCTCTCCAGCGGCGATAGCAGCAATCTCCTGAGCCGGATTCTCCATCGGTAAACTGCCCGGCAAGCTGCCTTTATAGATGACTTTATCTGCGCGCGACCTCAGAAAAATATTAGCTTCGGTGGTGACGTCTGCGGCTACCGTTTGAGGTGCGAGCGCGACAGGGACAATCACGTGCAGATGGTAGGGGTATTGTGTGCGTTGTCCGCGGCTGATTGCTTTCTGCGCCGAGTCTTCAGTGATTCCGGAGGAATGGGATTCCGCGGTTGCTATGACTCCCCAGCAGGTGAGGCCGTCGATGGTGTCTTGTAGGTGCTGGGCTACGTCTTGTGCGATTTTGTAGGCTTTTTTCAGTTCTTCGTCCGTCAGGCGGGGGATGGTCAGCATGAGGCTCCAGGGGCCTTTTGCGCGAACGACGCGGGTGATGGCGGAGGAGAGCTTAATGCGGGTGTACCTGGCGCATTTAATGCGGGTGCATCCCTTGCTCTTGCACCGGAACGTATTTGTTACGGTGGGGGTGTCTTTGGGGACGTAGGCGGCGCTTTCGAGTTTGAGTTTATGAAGCGTTTCGTTGGTGATGTATGTGTAGACGTCATGCTTGTTCTCAGTCCGGTGGTCTACTACTGCGCCGTAGGGGCGGTGGTCGATGATTGTCATGTGTCCTGCGGGTGCGATGAGGCCTCGGTTGGGAAGGTGGTTGCGGGTGTCCTCAAAAGGTTGGAGGTCATCGTCGAAGGCTTCGGGTAGCTCGTAGTATTCCTGGTGGAAGTCTTCAGCACGCAGGTCATCTTCTGCTGCGGCTGGTCGAGCGGGTAGTTTTTTGTTGTTCATATTGCCGTCCTTGGGCTAGGTGTTTTTTAGCAGTGGCGATAGCTTTCTACTGTGTGTTCATTCCTGATACTTGCGCTCGCCGATGAGTAAAGTCTATCGCTTCATGCGACTTGATTTGCTTTCAGATGTCAAACCTTACTTAATGTTCACTTTGGTGTTACCCTTTTCCCAGGCAACATTCAGTTTTCAGGCTGGACTAGGCATGATAGGCATGATGAGACTGCATGCATCTCTTGCAGACATTAAACGGGGGCTGCCGAGCTATTCATTAGAAGTAGCTCGACAGCCCCCGTTGCTGGAGGTGCGTTTTATCGGCGGCGTGCGCGGCGTGCGTTCTTCACCCGAACGGAGTAGTCCGCGAAGATCATCAGCAGCGCAAGGATGCAGAGAAGGAAGATGACTCTCGGCGCGTCCAGTGCGATTCCCAAGTCTGGGCTAGAGACCAGAGCGTGCGTTGAGGTGGCTGCCTGGTTATTACTCTCTTCGGCGGTCTGCGGCAGGGTCGGCAACAGAATACCTGTTGAGATGAACCAGGCTTTAGCCTGTTCCCAGAGGAGTGAAATTCCTGCGCTGATGGCTCCGAAGGGGATCATGAAGGCAAGGACGATGGCAGCAATGACGTTGTCGGTCTCTCGGTTCGAGGTGTGTTCGTTCATGTGTTACCCCTCCTCTCGGGTGTAGGCTTCGATTTCTTCTTCGCTGCGGGCGCGGCGGATGTTAAGCGTCTGGTTTGGGCTCATGGTCAGGGAACCAGATTCACCGTAAACGGTGCGGTAGCCCAGAATCGATTCTCCGGAGCCGAAGGGGCTCTTCAGCAGAGAAGTAACGACGACCCATTCTCCATCGATTTCGACCAGGTCGCTTTCCTGAAGAGTCTCTGCTGGACCGTGGTGTTCTTCTTCCCAGATGGTCTCATCAAAGGCGTTTCCGTCAGGCTCCTGGTGCGAGACGTCAGGTTCCATGACGACTTCAGGGGTGACGACAGGCATGGTCAGCGTGTTCGGTTCAGCATCGTTCTTCTCCTGTGCTTGAGCTTCCAGGTGCTTGAGCTCAATTTCAAGAGCCTCAGTGCGGATGAACTCGATATCAATCGGCTCATCGTCTTCAGCGAGAATGGGTGCTTCAAGGTAGTCATCCCAGGGGGTAAGTGCTTCCTCAAACTCGCCCGTCTTCTCGTTATAAACCTGAGTCTTTTCTTCCAGCTCCTTCACAAATTTCATGGTGTACAGTCGATGCTGCGGAATGACCTGCTTGAGCTTGTCGGCATCGTAATCAGGGTGCTCCGGGTCGGGATTAGGGGCGAAGACCGTCTGAATCATGGTCGGCCTACCATTGTGGAAAGCCAACGCGCGACCCTTCACCGGCGGAACAGCACATCCCACAGACGCATCAGACCACATCATCATGGACGACTCCTTACTAATCTGTCCCAGCGTCATGCGAGCGCCATAGTTCTCACGGGTTTCACCGCCCATGATTTCTGCGTTACCCTGCTGCAAACCAGAGACCATGTGAATCATGGACGAGCGGGACAGACGGGCGATGGAACCAAGCCACTTATCCACTTCTGACTTTGCGGGCATGCCCTTGGTCTTGTGGGAGTTGTAGAAGTCAGTGATGTTTGCCTTCAGCTGCGCCAGCTCATCGCCGATGAAGAAAATCGGATCGTAGTCGATGACGCGGTATCGCGTTCCGCCGTTCTTGGCGGCGCGAACACGGCGCTTGTCGTTGCGTTCATGCATGATGTCGTGCAGAAGCTTGATGGCGCGAATCTGAGAGGGGACGGTGTCTGCAATCAATTCGACGTTGGGCCAAGATTCGTAACCCATGAGCTCAAACTGCTTACCATCACACAACCAGACCCTGTACCCAGCCTGGGTGATCTGCTGAATGATGTTGTGCAGACTAATGGTCTTACCTGAACCGGTACCACCAACGATGAGCAAGTGAGGGTCACTCTTGGGGTGCCAAGTAGCCCACTCACCGTCCTCCGTCAGACCAAGCATGATCTTGAACTTGCAATAGGCATCGTAGCTTGCCATCTTGTCAGCACGCTGACGCAGCGGCTGAGCATGCGCAGGCAACGTCACAATCGTCGGCATTTCCTTCCGACGGCTGAAGGTCAACGTGTCTTTAGACAAATCCCAGTTACAACGGAAAGCGCCAGGCAAACGAGTCAACAGCCAACTACTGGTATTGACCCTCAAGGACGGGCGCATACCAATTTCCATACTCTTGGTGTGATGAACGGTAATCTGCGTGATAGCGCCATCTTCATTACGTTCAAAGTCAACAGTCGCACTATCACCCAAAGCCATACGGACATCCTGAGCGAAGATGCGCTCGCTCTTTTCAGCTTCGGTTTCGTTCAGTGCCTGCTGTTCAGCAGTGGGTACAGCCTTGAGGACGAGCTTCTTCCGGGTGTTGTTAACCGAGTCAATCTTGAATTCCACGGTGCCGTCGGAGAGTTCACGGTTAGCAACAGCGAGCAGCTTAAGAGCCCATTCGGGGTTGGCGACGTCGACGCCGCGACCGTAGTATACGGTCAGGGTTGCCGGGTGTCCTGGCTCGGTGAGGTTATGGCGCACGACGGCACTGGCCCGGCAGGCCTTCATCCAGGAGGCGGCGGAGAGGTTCTTGACCTTCTGGGTGTTCAGGCGGGCGGGCTGCTTGATGATTTTCTGCGGTGCAGTATTGGTGTTGTCCACATCCGCAGTGTTCTCGGGCGCGGGCTCATTATCGGCAACAGCCTCCTGGCTGGTTGCTTCTTCCTGGCTCTGCCTCTTGCCTTCATTCTCAGAGCCTTCAGCAGCAGCCGGTGCCGGTAGCGGGGTGCGCTTCCAGCGTCCCATGTTGACCAGGTTGCGGCTCAAACCCTTCACTTCCAATAACGGATAAGCGGCTTCGACGAAGTTATCGGTGCGCATCTCTCGCTCATCTTCATGACGTGCCGAAGCGCTAAAGGCCAGGGCGATAGCGGCAGCCACAGCACCGGCAAGGATGATACTGATCAGAGGGGTTCCGGTCATCACCAGCCAGTCCACCACCATAATGGCCACAATGATGGCAGCAGCGCTCACGTGCTTGCCCTTGCGGACCTTAGCAGGCAGAGCGTGCTGCACCTCAGTGAGCAGCGGATCAAGAGTTTTAGGGGTGTTATCCCACCCGGTAACAGGCCCATCGGCGGGACGCTGCGCAGGACGCCGTGCACGCATAGGGTGCTCCTTTCAGTTCCAATGTCTAGTGGTGGTTGTTGTTTCCCAGTGCGTCGTAATAGTCAGCGACCTTCCACACCCCTGCTGCATCTCGAATCAGAACAATAGTCTTCACCTCACGCACCGCCTTCACAGCTTCCAGGGGATCCTGTGCATCACGGCCCACCATCAGCGTGGCAGTCAGCTTCACCATCGGCGCACCCGAAGCGTCCGTGCCCTGGCTGAAGAGGATGTATTCGCCCTTATCCTGCACGGTCATGGCGGTCTTTGCCTTCACGAGGCGCTTCCACTCACGGTCTTCTGCCTTCTGCTGCTGGGCCTGATCAATCATCTTCTGCCTGAATTCGGCGGTACTGAAGGCTCCGGCACGGAACGCCCAGTTCGCAGGGTCCGGATCCTTCCAGGACTGCGAATAGTAGGCGGTCACAAACTCATAGGCACGCTCACGCGCACGCTGAATCTCAGCATCATCCAACCCTTCAGCTAAAGCTGAAGGTGAAGCCTGCGAGACGGCGCCCTGTCTTGCAGGAGCAGAGGCCACAGCCGGGGCAGAGGTAGCCGCAGCACCCGAGTGTGGCTCAGACTTAGGCATCATCATCCACACAGCGAACACCCCCAACCCGATGGCGCCAACAATCAGCGCGATGGTCACCCAGTCCACCGAACGACGCGCACCTGCCAGCTCCTCACCTGCGCGCGCGTCGGTTGCGAGCGCAGGTGACGAATCATCCGAGGCGGTAGGGGGTGCGGGCGTGGGGGTGGTGGGGTGTGCGCTCGCGTTCTGGTTCTGGTTCTGGTGTTCGGGGTTGTTGGGGGTGGTCATGGTGTCTCCTTGAAAAGGGGGGGTCTGCCCCCTCCCCTGTGTTGTGGTGCCCTGTGCCGGTGGGCGGGTGTGTTGTTCAAGGGGTGGGGAGGGGGCTGCTATCAGCAATGGTGGCTATTTTTTGGGGTGGACAACCCGAATGTATTCGGTGTCGCCTGCTCCGTTCCAGTTCACTTCGTGTTCGATGGTGCCTTCGTTTTGTCCCATGACGCCGTACATTTTGCCGTTTCCGGCGTAGATGCCGACGTAGGCGTAGTTGCCTTCGCCGTCTCCGACTTGGGCGACGATGTCGCCTGGTTGCGGGTCGGTGGTGGGTTCTCCGACGGTCCAGGGGGTCTGGCGGGGCAGTTCGATTCCTGCTTGGGTGTAGACCCAGTGAACGTAGCCGGTGGCGTCCCAGTTTTTGAAGTCGTTGCGGCCTTGTGCCCAGGTGCCGCCGAGGCCTTCGCGGGCTTTGGCGAGGATGGTGTCGCGTACTTGCTGCTCCTTGTCGGTGTGCACGCCGTCGGCTTCAACGGTGAGTTTTTGGGGTTTATCGGATTCCTTGGAGCTTTCGTCCTTGGAACCTTCAGATCCCTTATCGTTCTCGGAGCCCTTATTGTTGGGGCAGGACTGCTTACCGTAGCTGCTGTTGCCGTCTACTCCGGAGAGCGCCGCATAGAGCTGGCGGGCAGTTTGCTCCCATTTCGCGTATTCATAGGGATACGCGCTAATCTGCACCATCTGCGCGGCTTCACCCAGACCCTTAGACTCCCAGCCGGGGTAGTCCAGAAGCCCAGGCGGGTTACCGTGGTTCGGGCCCTGCGGACCTCCGTAGAAGGCAGCAGCTGCGTATTTCGGGTCATGCGCTTGCTCGGCGGTACCCCATCCAGCGGAGGGACGCTGCTGGAACAGACCGACGGAGTCACGGTCACCATCAGGGGTGTTCTCCAATGCGTTCTCCTGCAACGAGGTCATCAACGCAATGATGATGCCCCGCTCAGGAACGCCCATGCCCTTACCGACAGCAATAATATCGGCCGCATTAGCGACACGGTTCTTATCCCACGTGTACTTTGCGCCGCTGGGCAGGTCGGTCTCAATCGGGTTGATTTCCACCTTCGGTGCGGGGGATTGGGTCTTCGGTGCGGCAGGGGCCGGGGCGGTCGCTGCGTCCGTCTTCTGCGTATCCGACACCTGGTCCGGTGCGCCCTGACCGAGGGTGATGCCACGCTCAAGCATGTACGGCTCCGGGTCGGTGGGGATGCCCTTACCGTCAGGGTTATTCGGGTCCGGCAGCATGATCTGGAAGTGCAAATGTACGCCGGTCGCGTAGCCGGTCATACCGGCACCTGCCAGTTCCTGACCTACTTCTACGTGGTCGCCGGCCTTAACTTTCGCCGTACCCGTTGCCGCGTGCCAGTACCAGTATCGGACGCCGTCATCGCCCTGGATGATGATTCCGTTACCACCGGCAGCACCACCAGAATCAACGACCAGCACCGTACCGGCAGCAGCCGCATAAAAAGGCGTTCCTTCGGGCATACCAGCAATGTCGGTGCCCGGGTGATCCGTCAGATCAGCAAGCGTCGCACCGGGGATGGGGTTATCACGCAAACCAAAACGGGACGTGATTACCCCAACCGCCGGGTTGGCGTACTTACCATTGGGCGCCACACGGTTCACACACGAATTCTTGTACTTTGACTCGCGCTGTTGAATCAGGGCGTCATGGCTCGCCTTGCCCATCATCATCATGGAGGTCAGGATGAAAATTCCTAAGAATGGCGCGGCCAAAAGCAGAATCAGGCAGCCACAGCCCAACGCACGGCGGCGGCGGCGTTTCTGCTTCTTCTTTTGTTTTTTCAGTTCCTTCTTCGCTCGTGACGGCGAAGATTTCTGGAGCTGCGAGACGCGGCGAGTACTCATCGGTGGCTTCTTACTTTTCGTGCAGGCAGGTTCTAGGTGTCTACCCTATGAAGGCACCGAGAGATGAGCGGAATACCTCAAATGATTCCCAAATTTTTAGGGATTTCTGCTAAGTTTTAGGAAAAGGGTGTAGAAAAGGAGGGCACTGGAATTAATTCCAGTGCCCTCCTTGTGCGTCTGTCAGAGTTCTAGTCACCGCGGCGGGTATCGACGACTCCCTTTCCAGTTGCTTGATAGGATCCTAAATCCGGCACCCAGTTCAAGCCCAGCGGGTTTGATTCAACGTGGCAGGAGACATGCACGGTGATAGTGTTGTTCTCTGCGGACAGCTGTGGATTGCGGCTGCCGGCAGCTTCAGCATTCACCACTGACACTTCTGATGCGACGCAGCCAGTGTCTTCCAGGTTCTTCGCAACCGTCTGCCGTGCAACCTGCGTGGCGTGGGACGCATCTGAGGTTAACGCAGCATCGCGGGCTGCGGCCGCGGCTGCGGCGTCCACTGAAGACTGGACGTTCGCGCGAGCGCCAAAGAACAAAACTGCGGCAAGGAGCATAAGGATGACCGGTATGCTCAACAGAGTTTCGATTGCGGCGCTACCTTCTTCTGCTCGGTTGTTTTCTTCCTTCATTCTTTGGTTTCCTTCCAGATTTCAGGTCAATCGGTAGGTGAAGAGTGTGTTCACACAATATCGTACTTAGACCGTCATCTTCTTCTATTTCAGGTGGCAGATGGTGATTCTTCGCCTGGGTTAGAGGGTGACATACCAGGTGATGTGGTTCCTCGTCTCTTCCAGGGAACAATCATCGGTGTGCTGGTGTGGCTTCTTCTTTGTAGAATTCACCATCTGCTTCTGGAGGGGGCAGTGCCACTTCTCCCATTCTTCAATGCGCAGGTAATCATGGTCTCGGTCAGATTCTTTTACCTGCACCTTATCAGGCATGAGCGTGTGGTCGAGGTCAGCGTACCAGCCAAAGTCCTGCTTCCACTTCTTCAGCAGTCTCTGACGCGTGAAGCTGGCGGCCAGCTCGTCCTCTATTCCAGGGGCTGTACCCTTGATGTCTAGGTGCTCTCGCCCCTGAGTATCAGTCCATATATGGCAGGTGGCTTTCAGAGGAATCTGCTGATCAACTGGCTTGTCGAAAGACCACTGGTAACCGGCCCCGGGGTCATAATCCTGTTGGTAGATGATGTACATGACCCCTAGTACGACTAGATGCGCTACCAGAACGTACAGCACCACCGTTTCGGTGATGACGGCACGCACCGCCTGGGCGCCGAAAATCTCACGAGCCAGATAGTCCGCACCGAGAAAGAAGGCTACAGAAGCTCCAACGGTGGCCAATAGGACGGTAAAGATTTTGTCAGTGTTATGCATGGATGCTCTTTCCTGAAGCAGGGGCGGGGCCACCTGGGTGGAATCCGCCCCTGCTATTGATGGTGGTGTACAGCAGGTACCGTTAGCGCTACTTAGTCTTCTTCAGCACATGGTCTACCATTTCAGGCAGCAGACGGGGTTCCTCCACCTGGTACGATGCCACATCCACCGCGTCAGTGTTCAGAACCCACCAATCATCGGGCAGCGAGTCGATCCACGCTTCCCAGTCCTTCGTGCGCCAATCATACGAACGATCCTGGAACTCAGCCCAGCTATCGCCGCCAAGTGCCCTCGGGAAGACCGACACGTCTACCGAAGGGTCCGGTTCATAGCCTTCGGGGCGGTCTGCATCCCAGAACTTGATGAACTGACGCCAGTTCTGCTTCGTGATGATGAACGACTCTTCGCCATTGGGGCCGAAGCGTTCCTGATCTGCCACGTAGGAAGAATCCTGAACACGCTTCCAGAAGGTGGGGACGTCAATCTCACCACGCTTGACTAGGTCTGCCAGGTACTCGATACGGTCGTGCTTCGGACCAAAAGCACCACGCGGAAAACCATCACCGAAGGGCAGCAGGCGGCCTGCGCGGTAGTCCTCCATGTTGATGGTCTCCCACGAGAAGCCGCCCTCCTCCTCGTACTGATCAGGCTCCAAGCAGGGGTACCAGTCACTGTCGTACACCATGCGCATCAGCTCAGCTGAACCGTCCTCACCTTCACGGGTGTAACGATCCACCAGGCCAGCACGCACGTACTGCTCCTGTTCCTCAGTCAGATGGTACTGTCCCCCCTTGCGGCGGAAGCCCAGCTTCTCGGTCTCGATACCAAGCTTCAGGCGGCTCTTGTGCACTGCCACAGCAGCTTCAATCGTCTTCTGGCTCAGCGGCATGATTTCCACCAGACGGGTCATCGTCTCGTACGGGGTGACAAGGTTCAGGGTGCGCAGCGTCTCTTCACATCCGCTGGGATCTTCCTTGTACATTTCTTCCTCAATGAAGTCGAGCTTCTTCTTCAGAGGCATGGTCGGAATCTCTTCACGCAGCTTGTTGAGCCAGTCAACAGCGAATTCATCCTCCGGCTCATCAGCGACATGGTCTTCAGCTCGCTTCAGCAGGTACGCCATGTAGTCATCCACGTTGAAGCGTTCCGTGTACATCGGTTCCATGGCGTCGCAGCGTTCCTTGTTGATCTGGCGACGCTTCTCTTCCAGAGCCTGGTAGTACTCGAGGTCGTCCAGGGTCTTCTGCTGCTCTTCGGGGGTGAGGCTGTTCCAGTACTCTTCCTCAGCGATGCGGTCCTGCTCGTCCGCATCCGGGGCAGGCTGCTGCGGCAGGCGGAGTTCGCCGGGGCGACCGTACTGACCAGTACCGAAAGCGTCCAGGGTGATGGCGCCGTGCTTCTCTTCGCGTAGCGGGTGGTCGCTGTTCAGCCATGCGCGGGCCTCACTGATGCTGATGGGCTTGGTCAGGCGGTACAGGCGCACCTCCTGGTTCAAATCGTCCAGGCGCAGCTTCTGACGGTCGTAGGAGGTGCGGGCTTCCTTCTCGTTCAGGTAGACGTAGATGTAGTCGCCGCATTCCTGCCACCAGGGTGCGTCCAGGCGCGGGTCATCCCAGATGAGTTCTTTGCCGTCCTTACGCTTGTAGCGCGGGCGGCCCTTAGGAGGGTTGTTCACCTCCTTGCGTCCTCGGTTCACGTGCACGAGGTAGCCGTACACGCCGGGCTCACTCTCCAGCTCGTTCTTGAGGGTGATGTCGGTGTCCAAATCCTCGATCACCCAGTGCTTCGCATCGTTGAAGTACTCGATTTCCTCATCGGTCATGTTGTCGAAGAGGGAGCAGTCGAAGAGCATACGGGGGTCCATGAAGGCGCGGTGAGGAGCCTCATCCCCAAAAGCATCCATTACAACGCTAGGAAGGTCCTTCGGAATGCCGTAACGGCGCCACTTGTAGGGGTGGATGCTCAGATCCTTCTCCCACGGGGTTTCGCCGGTGACGCCGGGGGCGCGAGTATGCATCAACTCAGCAGAGAGATCCTTGCCCTTGACCTTCACACGGTGCTGCTTTTCGAGAGAGTCATAGGAATAGCGAGCGCGGGCGTTGCGTTCGGCGTGGTACTTCTTCTGATAGGCCTTGTAGCTGGCTTCGGATTCGGGGCTGCGTGCCATGGTGGTTTCCTTTCTGTTGTGGTTCTACTGTAGGGTTTTTGGGACGGCGGTTTGGTTGTTTTTTGGGGGATGTCCCTTTCCTAAATCTTCTTGCCGGTCTTGGTCATGGCGTCGAACTGGGTGCGGAGGATGGAGAAGGTCTGTCCCTTGGGGGTGGTGATGTCAATCATCTTCGGGTCCTTGGCATCGCTCTTGGTGTAGCCCCTGGCGAGCTTGCCGCCCTTGGTGAATTCGATCTCGCCCCATTGCTGGCGTCCGCCTCGGGTCATGTTGGTGACCTTGTAGCTGTAGCCTGCCTTGGAGCCGGTGTTGTGGTGGCGGGTGGAATCGATGTGGGTGCTGTAGTTGAGGTGTCCTGTGTCCTTTCGGCGGTGTTCGAGGTAGTCGTTTCCGCTGTCGATTGATTTTTCTCGTGCGGTGTCAATCTTTTTGTTCTGCTGGATGACTTCGTGACGTCGTTCAAGGCGTGCGGTGGCGCGCTCGACGCGGTCGGGTCCGCCGCCGTGATCGCGGATCTCGCGTCGGGATTGGGGCTTGAGTCGTTCGGGGAGTTCTTCGATGTCCTTTCGTGCCTTCTTCTCCTCGCGGTCTCGCTCCCGTTGGGTGGTTGCGCCAAATTGCTGCTTGCCGTAGTCGTTGATGGACTTTTCGCGGGAGTCTTTGACCGATTCAGTCAGAACCATGTTTTGGAGCGTGAGGATGCGTGCAACTTCTGCTCGGGCACCCTCGATGCTGTTGAAGCTGGTTTTGAGCCCGTGTTCTTCGACGAGTCGCTTCGTCAGTTCGTTGTACCGTTCGCCCTTTTTTGTCTTGTTCAAGCTTTTTGCGAAGGTGTTGACACGCGTGTACATGCCCCTGCCGTGGGCCTCGTTATCGGCCTTGACTTCTTCTTGGAGGTTGGCGAATCTTTCTTGCTGTTCGGCAAGCTCTTCGTCGGTGAGTTTGTTGGCTCCCTGGGTGTGCTCCCAGTCGCTGCTGCGCATGGTGCCGCCATCTCGTGCTGAAGGAGAATTGTCTCGGGTGACGGGGCGCATCTCAGCAGGCGCACCGACCGCATAGAAGCCGTCATGTGCGGTGGGGTTGGGGATGAAGGTGCCGAGGCCTTTTTCTTCATCATCATCAACTTCGAATGTGACGTAGTAGTTTGAGACATTCTTTGTGGGCTGGTTGATGTGGCCCATGAGGTTGAAGTCCACTCGTTCACCGGTGGGTAGCTCCAGGCGCTTCTCGCTGGTGATGGTGGATTGGCGGTAGATGCCGCGCTTGTTGACCTGCTGAAGCTTGTCATCGATGCCGTGCAGAACGACGTTGCCATCAGGGCAGGCACGGTCCCAGCTGTCGATGTTGACCTCTGCAAGGTCCTCATCGGTGTACTGAGACTCGCTGAAGAGGCCTCTTTCGAGGCCGTTGTGGTTCAGCTTCTGGGAGAGCATTCCAGCACGTTTTGCGTCCTCCCAGCGGCGAGCGCCTTCGACATCCTGGACTTTGATCTGTTTGTAGTCGGCTTTGGTCTGTTCGTAGTGGAGTTTGTTGTATTCGTTGTTGGGGTTCTCGTCGTAGAGTTTTTTGGCTTCTTCGAGTTTGTCGTGGACAAGTTTCGTTTCGTATTCGTGGATCTCGCGGCGGGCTTTCGGGCTCATGTAGAACATGCGTTGCGCAGCTTGGTAGTTCTCGAAGGCGTCTTGGAGGTTCTGGCGATCTTCGTCGGTGAGCGGGCCCTCCTTTGCTTTCTTCTTTGCTTCTTTGAGGGCGTCACGGTATTTCTTCTTGGCGGCGCGGTAGCGCGGCTCGTAGTGGGTGAAGCAGCGTGGCCAGGGCTTGATTTCACACATGGTGGGGGCCTTCCTTGGTTGGTGGCTGGTCTGTTTCCTGTTGCTGGTGCCCGGGTGCGGGTGGTGGCTACAGGTTGTTCGTTTCTATGAAGGCACCCTCTGAAACCTCTCAAACCTCACGTGGTGGTGGATTTTTTGTGGGATGTCCCAGTGGTTCATTGTGCGGGGGTGGGGGCGGCTGAATTCCAGCCGCCCCCCTTGTGATATGTGGTGTGGTTTTATGCCATCAGTGCGAGGGCGGTAAGGATGGTTGCTGCGTTGATGAGGGTGCCGGCTGCGAGGATCAGGTTGGGGTTGGGGGTCTTGTTGCGGTTGGCAATGAAGTCGCTGATCAGCACGGTGAGCGGCAGGATGCAGGCAAAGGCGGCCCAACCTTCAGAGAGGAAGACGCCGGAGGCTGCTGCGGAGCCGATGACGAGCTTCGTGTTGAGGGTGTCCATCCAAGGATCCTGGACGGTGCGGCGCAGCAGGTGCAGTACGCCCCATCCAGTCAGGGCGGAGGCGAGCATGAATCCGCCGGTGATTGCTGACAGATAGTCAGGCAGGGTGAAGCTAAGGCCGAAGGGGTGGAAGCCGCCGCTGCACAGAACCAAGCTTGCAGCGATGGTGCCCATGCTTCCCAGAAGGGCGGTGCCGGTGGTGGGGGTGGTACGGCGGGTCAGGGCCGGGGTGACGGTGGCCAGGTACAGGGCAGAGATGAAGTACATGCCGTACTGCGTCCACTGTTCGGTCAGAATCAGGGCAACGGTTGCGGCGGTTGCGGCAAACCACAAGAACGTGTAGGCCTTGTGGCTGGGGCGGGACGGGGATTCCGTGGAGACGGAAGCGGTCGAGGGGGTCGCAGTGGTCATGGGGTTCTTTCCTCTTTTCGGTTAGGGGTTGGTTGTGCCGCAGGGTAGACCCGGGCGGGTGGGTGAGGGGGTAGCACCCCTTCACTGCTATGAAGGCACTTCATTGTGTCCTTTTTCCCTCACCCTATTTTGAGATTCTTGCCTTTTTGTCCCTTTTCTAAATGAGGGTCGGGGCGGTGCCCGGCAGCAGGCATAGTAATGCCCCCAAGAACCAGGGGGTCTTGGGGGCATCGAAACCGGTAAGGTGCGGCTAGAAGAAGAGGTGGCGGACCGGCATGAAGAGCAGAACCAGCAGCGCACCGGTGATGAGGAAAGGCCCCATGGGCACGGTCTTCTCTCCCCTACGGTGAGCAATGATCGCTACAGGGAGGGCAAGGACGTGTCCGAGGAACAGCGAGATGATGCCAGCTCCGGGTCCGTAGTATCCGGTGGCGAGGCTCAGCCCGGCCAGAAGCTTCACATCACCCATGCCAATAGGTGCGGAGAGCGCAAGGGCGACGAGCACACCGGTAATGGCTAGAGCGGTGATGAGCATGATGGCACCGTGTGCGGTGGCACCAGTGGTGGCCGTACCGGTGAGGTTCAGGATCGGGTCAGTAACCAGCAGCCCAGCAGCCAGTCCTGTCTGTGCAACTGCCAGAGGAACAGTGTAAGCATTCGGCAGCAGCTTGTGCCGCATGTCCCAGGACATGAGCGGACCCGCCCAGCGGAAAATGATGAAGATCAGCAGCCACGGCATCACCTGCTGCCACAAGCCAGTGACTCCCAGAATGAGGGAGACAGTGAAACTCATGGCGGCGGCACGGTACAGCACGCCCTTAACAATGGGCGGGGTGCGCGGTGCGGCGGTGCCGTGGCTACTAGTCAAAGTCATCCGTGTTTCTTCTTTCAGAGGTTAGGCAGCCAAGTTCAAAACCTTGGCTACGTCATCGGTCGGCTCTTCATCCCAGGAGCCAAGGTAATCCATGAACTGGTCCTTGAGTTGCTGAGCCTTCTGGGTATTGTTGGTGAGGATTTCCTCATGGATTTCTGCCGTCCAGAATGCTTCCTGGCTGCCGTCAATAGCACGGGCCTGACGTGCCACCTGGAGGATGAGTCGGTGGTCCTGAGCTTCTTGAGCGCGAGCCAGCAATTCGTGGGCAACATCAATGATGCGGTCCCTCATCTCTTCACGGTCATTCTCTGCCCACGCATAGTGGGATGCTTTGCCGTCCAGAGGAACACCACGAACCAAGCTGAAGGCAGCCAGCAGGCACGCTGTGGGCTGATTTGTCAGGTCAGGTCCAGTCAAAGCCTGGAAAATAGCCCAGTCAGAGGTGACGAGTTCCGAGAGGCTGTAGTTGCCTGCCGTGGCGTGCGGCAAATACTGCTGCCCATCACTGCTGGTTCCCAGCCACTGACGGACTCGACCTGTCAGCTGGTTCCGCTTAGAGACCGCCGAGGATGCTGCGTAGTGTTCATGCGGCCAGAACGCCGAGTGGTAACTTTCAGCAGTCACCGACGGATGCAAGTGTAAGAACGCCGCAGCGGCAGCGTACCGGTCCATCAATCCCCAGGAAGGTTCATTGGTCTTCGTGCGAGGAATAGGACCAGCCGCACCGAGAAGACGGACAGGACCAAGCAACGCCAAGAAGGGATGCGCCACCTCAGCATCAGTCAGATGAGTCAAGGCATTACCCTGCTCTACCAGAGCGCGGTAAATCTCGGTGTCACCAAACAGATGGGTGAAGATCTGCCGGGTTTCAGCCCGCATTTCCTCAGGGCTGAGCCCTGATTCATAGGACGGAACAGCAGGTTCCTCCTCTTCCTCAGGTTCCTCTTCTTCCTGTTCAGATTCAGGAACAGCTTCTTCAGCGCTCGCCAGCTGCTCTTCCTGCTCCTCAAAAGTGCCGATATTCTCAACCTGGGCTTCGTCATCTTCAGACACACCCAACGGTTCAAACAACTCATCATCAGGTGCCGGGCTGACGGGGTCTGCGCCCGCTTCCTGAAGAAGGTTCAGCACCATCTCTGCCTCATCAGACGTCAGCAAACGCGGCACAAGGCAAACGCCCAGCGGATCAAGCTTGACCACCAAATCGGAAAGATCAGCATGCGCTTCCCGCATCAGAAGCAGGTTATAGGCGCTCTCTGCCTCCAGGGTGGACGCATGAGAAATCACGGCAATGGCAACATGAGGCAAAGCGCGCACAACGTTCATCAGATCCCAGCGGGTCAGTTCATCCACCGCATCCGAAACGATCACGATATGCGGGGGGAAAGCGTCAGCACCAGCGGCACGGGCTTGAGCAATCGATTCATACCCCTCCTCACGTTCAAGCCACCCAGTCAGCTCTTCTGCCTGAGCGGTCAGCGTCTCAAGAACCTGCTGAGCCTGGTCCGCGTCATAGGCAGTAATCTGCGAGGCGGCAATCTGCGTGAGGAAGGAGTCTTCCACACCGATGAACGTCATCCTCAGCCCCTCAGCCCAAGGGCTCAGCAGAAGCTCCGCAGCGAAAGACCCCATCATCTCAGACACAGGAGATCCCGCACCGGTGCTCTGGAGGGGGTCACTGATCTGAAGAGTTCCCGCATGCTCAAGGTTGAGCATCATCGCAGACCCGCTACGGTCATCACCAAGGGTAATCAGAGCAGGCCACGGTGCGGCGACCTCAGGGGTCGGGGTTTCACGCACAGAGCTCAACGGCAAGGTCCAGCAGTTTGCGTCCTCCGTGCCTTCAAAGGGGGAAGGAAGCTGGACATCCGAGGCAAAATAGATATTCGCCTTCGAGTCATCAAGGGTGAGGAATTTCAAAACCGGGATCGGCTGATTGATGGCAGCGCAATGCGCAGAGATGATGCGCAAACCGCAGTCAAGCTCCTTCAGACCCAGCGGAGCCGCTTCAGCTTCCAGCTGGGTCAGAGTCTGCGCAGCAGCAGAGCTGAGGGGACGACGTTGCCCAGGACGGCGACGACGACGCTGAGACCACCGGCGGGCCGCAAAGGCAGCCAGAAGACCAGAAGCCAACAATGCACCACCGGTGAGAACAGGGTTAAAGGACTGGTCTTCTGCCGTTTCTTCTGCCTGAGCATTCTGGGTGCTACCTGCCGTTTCAATGTGGTGAGTCTCGGCAGAGTCTGCACCAGCGCTCTCAGAGGCAATGGCGCCGCCGGGCTCAGATGCAGCAGAGGGCGCTACTGCTGCTGGAGTGTTCGGCGCAGCAGGTGCCGTATCAGTCTTCGGACGTCCATGTGATGCGGACGTTCCAATGCCAGACTCATCGGCAGAGGTCGAAGCATCCGAGACAGCTGCGGAAGAAGGATGAGCAGATGCGGAAGGCGCATCTGCCGTGGGGGTAGAGACGGCAGGGGCGCTCGCAGTGGGAGTTGCGGCAGCGGCGGAAGACTTCTGCGCGTTCTCCGAGGGTGCAGAAGCACCCGGGATGGTAGCAGAGTGAGCTTCAGCAGCTCCAGTCTCCTGCGTCCCCGGGACAGAAGCCGGGGGTACCGAAGACTCTGAGGAAGGGGCCGAAGAAGGAGCGGCGGTAGCGCCGGGCAGGGTGAACTGCCAGCCTGGCTGAATCAGGTCAGCATCCTGAATCATCGTGCCATCGGGCTGGACCTGGCGTGCCGATTCACCGGCGATAAAATGGTACGCTTCCAGGTCACCGTAGCGTTCCAAAGCAATTTCGGAGAGGGTGTCCCCCGGCTGAATCGTAACAGACTGCTCCGGGTGAATCAGCTGCGGAATCTTTGCATCCTGCGGCAGAGTCAAAACCCAGCCGTCGTTGAGCCACTGGTCCGGGCTGGTTAGGGCTTGCCCGTCATTCTGCACAACGTTTTGGTTCAGGACGAAGATTTCGTTCCATCGGGTTCCATCACCCAAGGTCGCTTCAGCGATCCCCCACAAAGTCTGTGAACCATTCACCATGTAGGACGGTCCGCTTTGACTTGCCTGACGCATTTCCGAAGCACTCGGGGCTGCCTGCTGCGCCTGCACAGCAGCAGGTGCAGAGACAGAAGTAGCTACAGGAGCAGGAGTAGCCGAAGACGCCGCTTCCACCGCCACAGCGTTCGAGAAACCTGCACCAGAGGCGAAAATCAGACCAATGAGCACCGCTGCCACATTCTGCTGAACCCGCAGGATGCCAGGAAGCTGCACGGCGTCAACACGGCGAGCGCGAGCAATGGTTTCGGTGATGATGGGGATGACGAGGGAGGCCCATCCGACCCATGCGATGAGGGGGATGAAGACCTGGAGGAGGAAGGTGATGGAGCCATCGATGGATGCGATGGAGCCACCGACCGTGTCCAGGGCGGCAAGAGGGTTGGAGATGGTGATCAGGAGTGCTGGGATTCCAAGGATGATGAAAAGCACGACGATCAGGGAGAAAACCCTCATGAGCTGGTTTTTCACAGGAGGTACCTCTTTGCTGTTTGGCACGGTCGGTGGCTGGTGGGTTAGCCGCGCAAGGCTTCTTCTGAGGGGCCTTGCATTTGGCGGGTGATGGTGATTTCGGGGAGGAACGGTGGGAGGGCTGAGGTTGTTCCGGTGACGGTGACTGTCACTTGGTCTCGCTCTCGTTGGACCTCGACGTGTGCTCCTTTGAGGGAGGAGGTTTTTGTGAGGCGGTATTGTGCTTGTTCGACCCCGTCTTCTGAGGTGCCACCGATGATGCGAGCTCCGTAGTAGCCTGCATCGGCTGCGTTTTGGGCTTCAGCGGTGGCGGAGTAGAAGACACCGATTTGGGCAATGACGACCACGATGATGAGGGCGACAGGGAAGAGCAGAAGGAGCTCGATGCTGTAGCTGCCTGCCTCGTGGTCCTCGTTGTGGTCTGGTTGCGTCATCTTGTTCCTTAGAAGGTGAGCTTGGGCAACAGGTTGGTGACGAAGCCGGTGAGCGCATTGAGGACGATGACTGCGATGCCGAGGACGGCGACAGCCCAGACGATGATTTCGATGGTTTCCATACCAGCTTCGTCCTTGGTCAGGCGCTTCTGGAGGTGCTTGTAGGCGCCTGCGGTGTAGAGGCAAATCTGGGTCATGAGAGCGTTCATTGGGGGTGTTCCTTTCGATGATTGGTTGGGGGTGGTGTGTTCTTTGGATGCTGTATTCCTTGTGTTGCTATGAAGGCACCTTCTGAGCAGTGGAATGCGGCATGAGATGGGACACATTTTTTTATTTTACGGGTTTCGTCTCCTTTGGTTTTTTGGTTGTGGTGGCGTTGTTGGCAGCTTCGATGCCTTGCTTGAGCTCTTCGAGAGAGAGTTTGAGACCCCGTTCGGTGAGGTGTCGGTGCAGGTTTTCTGCAAAACTGCTGTCCTCGGTAGGGGCTTGAATGTTGTGGCGGTCCAGGTAAATTCGCAGGGCAGTGGAAAAGTATCTGCTGCGGGAGATGCCAAGGGCGTCAGCGCGTCGCTGGACTGCCGCCACCTGCTCTGGGGTGAAGCTGGGGGTAGCAGGGACGGTGTTGAGTGGTCCGAGGTGGACGGTGACCTCTGGCATGTGTGGAATGCGAGCGCGGTTTGACCTATATGCTTGCAGGTAGTCGATGATGTCTTCCTGGGGGACCTCCTGGACGGCTCGGAGGTAAAGGTAGCCTTGCTTCCAGGTTTTGCCGGTTTCTTGTTTGATGGCGTGCTGGATGCGGGGGATGAGGTCTCCGTCGATGGAGAGGCGGAACATCTTGTTTCGGGGGCGGACCTTGTTGTGTGTTGATCCGTTGTTGGAGGCCAGCGGAGGGGACGGGGGGATGTCCTGCGGTTCCAGGGGCTTCTTCGGTTTTTCGGGAAGGGCTTTGAGTGCTTCCTGGATGTCGGAGCGGGACGCTGATTCGTCTTTCTTCTTGCCCTGAAGAGGGGCAAGATCACCAATGTTGAAGGAAGCCTTGCGGCTGCGGTCGGTCATTGTGTTCTATTCCTCTTCCTTCAGGTTCTGTTCCAAGGCGATGATTCGCTGGAAGAATTCAATCGTTACGCGCTGGTAGTCTCCGATGACGCCGTCAATGTTTGAGGCGTGGAAGCGCGGTTCAGCGTCTGCTTCGGCAGCTTCCTTTTGGTTGAGCATTTTCAGGCGTGCGATGGCTGATTCTCGCACTGCGTCGCCCATTTCGTGCATGAGTTTACCCTCGCGGCGGGCGTCGATTGAGGCGCCTTCGGCAGCGCGGATCTTGTGGGTGAAGACAATGTCATCACGGCCAAAGATTTCAGCGAGCTCCTGGCGTGCGTGTGCATCAATTTTCGTGGAGCGGATACCGGTTCCAAAGATGACGGCACCAATGAGGGTGAGGGTCGGATTCAGCGGCTTGATGGCATCAAAGCGGTCCGCGGTGATTTCAACACCCATGATGGATGAGGCGTCAGCTTTGGTGGGAATGAGAACGCCGGTGGAAGCTGCGAAAGCGCTTTCAACGAGCACGCCTTCACTGGGCGGGGTGTCGATCAAAATGAGGTCGTACCCGCCGTCCTCGACAACTTTTTCAAGGCAATAGCAAAAGATGTCGTGCAGGGTTGGCTCACTGTAGGCTGAGAGTGCGTTGAAGGAAATGAGCTGAACGACACTGAGGATCTTTGATCCGCCGGGCACGACATCCAGGTTCGGGCGGACATCCTTGATGACGGGCAGTGCCTGACGCTTGTGGAGCGCGTTAGCGAATGCTTCACCGTCGTCGGCCTGTCCTTCAAGACCAAGATCCTGGATGAGGTTTGCCTGCGGGTCAAGGTCAACCAGGAGCACATGGTAGCCTGCTTCAGCTGCGATGGCTCCGATGTTGGCGGTGAGGCTGGTCTTACCGGTGCCACCCTTGCCGTTGCTGAAGGTGATGACGCGGGGGATGCCGTGGGCAAATCCGCGGCGCAGCTTGCCGGTGCGGCGTTTGAGGGTGCTCATTCTTTTCTCCTGGTCGGGGGTGCAGGTTTTCCTGTTTTCAATTCTACCATACTCTTACATAAATTTTTACATGTAATATTTCATGTCAAAAGTGTTGCATTTATGATATGCTTTTCGTGTGGGAGATGGATTCCACACCCCCAGCCACACCCTTGATAGGAGACACCATGGCGTTCTCACTTTTCCAGAAGAAGGGCCAGCAGCTTGTTGCAGACGGCACCGGAGAATCTACTGAGCAGTTTGAATATTTGAGCCCAATTCAGTCCAAGTCCAAGGTCCGCCGAATTACGATCCTGGGCTCAACCTTGACGGCGGTCGGCATCCTGAGCGCCTACACTCTGGCGACCAACAATGCCCCGGAACAGATTGTCACGGTCACCCAGGACATTCCCCGCGGCGCCATCATCGAAGAGTCCCAGCTGGGAACGATGAATGTTCTCAACCCCCCTGCCCAAGCAGTCACCTACAAGCGACGCTCAGAGGTGCTTGGCAAGCGAGCCACAACGGACATTTCCTCCGGTCAAGTACTGCTCAGCAGCAACACGGCAGCCAGCCTGCCAGGTGCAGGGCAGGGACAGGAAATTCTGGGCCTGCTCCTCCCCTCCTCCAATCTACCGGTCCGCCCTCTCAAAGCCGGTGACCGCGTCATTCTCACCCCAACCAACGCCGGGGCTAATAGCAACTCATCGAATGTTGAAAGTGCTGTCACCGGCACCATTGACACCGTGACCACAGTCAATGGTGACACCAAGATTGACGTCGTCCTTCCTCAGGGAACGTCAAAGCGCTCAGCGTTCATGGATGCTGTCGCCCAGAAGAAGGTCATCGTCTCAATCGAAGGAGCAGCGTAACCGTGGCAATCATTGCGTATTTTTCCACGCACGGAGCCCCGGGCGTCACGATGTCAACGGTTGCGCTCGCCCTTCAATGGCCCCGTCCCGTGGCGCTGGTCGAAGCAGACCCGGCAGCACCCTCAGCAGTCCTTCCTGGATTCATGCGCGGAGCGGTGAAATATGAGCGCAATATGACTGAGCTGGCTAAGTCTTTCGACGCCTTCGGTCTCACGTCGGAAACGTTTTTCCATCAGCTCATTCCCCTCGCGCAAGACCCGGCACGCTTCGCAGGCGATGCACGCTACCGAAAATATTTGCTTCCGGCTTTCCCCTCCCCTCGCGCAGCAACTGGACACGAAAGCTTCTGGAACAACCTGCTGATCTCCGCTCGCGCATTTGAAAAGACCACCGGTTCGGACATCTTCCTCGACGTCGGACGCATCACCACCCGCGAAAAGCACCGAATGGTTCTTCTCACCGGCGCTGATTTGGTCGTTGCCCATCTCTCCGCCACCCTAGTGGACGCGTGGTCCTCTCAAGAGAACATCACTCGCATCCACCAGGCACTCGAAGAGCAGGGAAACCCGGATGCTTTGTGCGCCGTCACCCACCAAAACCCCGCGGTAGATTTCACGAATGATGAGCTTTCCCTGCTCATTCCTGACGCTCCAATCCTCACCAGGCTGCCCTTCAGCCAGGAAGCATCTGCCATCTTCAGTCACGGTGCAGACATCCCGGCATCCCCCAAAAAGCTGGAGAAGAAGCTCGCCAGCTACCAAAAATCTATCGGTGTCTACAGCGCCAAGCTTCAGGGCCGACTTGAACACACCCTCCCCACCACCCGATAGCCCCTCCACCTTCCGAGTGCTCTGAGCCCGAGCACAACCCATGAAAGAGACATCTCACCAATGAGCACACAACAGAAACCCCCTCTGCCGAACATCATGGACTCTCCCCTGCTGCGCCAGCGATTACAGCAGACCGAAAACCCTGCACCCACCCCCACCGCAGCAGACGCCATCCCCACCGTGCAGGTCGAGGTCGCACCCTACGGCTTTGACCCCATGGGCGCCACCCCCCTGGTTCCCATCCCTCCAGTACACAACACCACCACAGCTTCAGCGAGCGCTTCTGCTACTGCCGTGAAGCCTACTGCCGTGAAGCCTGCGGCCAGCGCTTCATCAGTTTCTGAGCAGGTCTCTGCTTCTGCTGGTTTCTCTTCTGAGGCACCGGTAATTTCTGCGGCGCTTCTTCAGAAGTGGGACGATGTGGAAGCAATTCAGGCGCAGGTCTCGAATCGCTTGTCGTTGGAAGAGGACCAGATGAATGAGCTGAGTCTTCAGGGGCAGCAGATGAAGACTCGCGACATGATTGCTCTGGCCGTCAACTCCCATGTCACGACGCTGTTGGATCTTGATGGTGATCGTGACCGGTGGACTCCTGCCTATGTTCAGGAAGTCCAGCAGGCGGTCTTCGACAGCATTTATCGGCTGGGTCGTTTTCAGGCGCTCATCGACATCCCGGAAGTTGAGAACATTCATATTGCTGGGTGTGATCGCGTGTTTTTGAAGTTTGCGGATGGTCGGACCGAGCGTGCTGATCCGGTGGCTGCCACGGACGCTGAGTTGATGCAGATGATTCAGGGCATTGCCTCAAATCAGGGGGATGCGTCGAGGCCTTTTTCCACCTCACACCCTGATTTGGACATGGATTTGCTGAGCTCCATCCGTTTGGCGGCGATTGCTCCTCCGGTGGCGGCACGCCCGTCACTGGTGATGCGCCTTCACCGCTACATCGACATTTCTTTGGAGCAGCTGGAGCAGCTGGGCACGTTGACCGCTCAGATGCGTCATTTTTTGGTCTCTGCGATTGTTGCCCGCAAATCAATTGTCATCGCTGGCGAACCCGGCGACGGTAAAACCACGCTGATGCGTGCGCTGGCGGCGTGTATCGATCCGTGGGCGCAGGTGGTGACCATTGAGAAGGAACGCGAATTGCATTTGAATCAGCAGCCGCACCGTGTGGTTCCGGTGATTGATTTGCAGGCTCATCCGGGCAGCAGCGAGCGCGATGCCTCAGGCCGCCGATTGGGCGCCTACACCCTGGAGGAGTGCGTTGAGAAGGCTCTGCGTTTGAATTCTGCGCACATCATGGTCGGTGAGGTGCGCGGTAGTGAAATCATTGCGTTGATTGAAGCAATGCAGATTAATGGCGGCACTTTCTGCACCCTACATGCTCATGAGCCGAACCAGGCCATTGACCGTCTGGTGGGTTTGGCTCTGGAGAAGGGTTTGACGCGTGAGTATGTGAGTAGTCAGGTTGCTGAGAACTTGGACTTTATTGTGCAGATGAAGAAGATGAAGGACCCTCAGACTGGTAAGCCTCGCCGTGTCATTACCCATGTTTGTGAGGTGCTGCCTGCCGAGGGTAGTCGTCAGGCGACGACCCACAATATTTTTTCGTTGAAGCCGGGGTATTCGGAAGCGTCCTTTGATGAGGCGCCGTCGAGCCCGAAGATGCTGAAGGACTTGAAGGATGCTGGGTGGGTTGCCCCGCAGGTAGGAGCTTAGACGATGAATCCTTTGATGTTGCCGGTTGCTGTGGCGCTCGCTGGTTGTGGCGTGACGCTGCTGGTTTATTGTCGGTTTGTGTCTCGGCATGGTCAGTGGAAGCCGGTGACTGCGCCGAGTCAGTTGAGTCGTTTTGTTGCTGATGCTCGGGGTCGGTTTGGTTCGGTGAATCCGCGGGTGTTGCTGCTTGCGGTGGTGGCGACGGTTGCCTATTTTCTGCTGACGCGGTGGATGGCTGCTCTCGTGGTTGTTCCGGTGCTGATCATTATGGTCCCGAAGCTGTTGCTGCCGAAGGACCGTGGTGTGCAGTTGCTGGATGAGATTGTGGCATGGCTGGGGATTCTGGTTGGTCGTGTGAAGGGCGGTGCGCATTTGGAGAATGTGATTCGCTCGTCCTACATTTCGGCGGGTGATTCTTTGAAGCCTGCGTTGCGGCGGTTGATTGCGCGGTTGAATGCGTCGGAGTCAACGGGGCGGGCGTTGGATGCGTTTGCTCAAGATTTGGCTGATCCGACGATTGATCAGGTCGTCTATTTGTTGAAGATTTCAGCCCGCGAGCGCGGGGCAGGTCTGTCGGAGTCTTTGAAGGACATTGAGCAGAAGATTCGTTCTGAGATTGAGGTGCGCCGCAAAATCACTGCAACTCAGGGTTCAGCTCGGCAGACGGTTTTGTTGCTGAATCTGATCATTTTTTCGGCGGTGTTGATTATGGCTCCGCAGGCGGCAGCTTACCGCAGCGGGGCGGGGCAGTTGGTTTTCTTGGTTCTTTTTGGTGTTTTGATTGGGGTCATGATGATTATCCGCAGGACTGTTGCTCTTCGACCGATTCCCCGTATTTTGGGGGATGCGTCGTTTACTGCGTCGCAGGCTTCGCGTCCTCAGCAGCGTCGTTCTGTTACCCCTGTGGCGGGAGGTAGCCGCCGATGATGGCGTTGATTCTTTTCTCGGGTGTTGTTGCTGGTTTGGGTTTGACCTTGTTGGTTTCGCCGTTCCTGCCGCATCAGGTGAATGTGAAGACTGCGATGGCGAATCTGAGTGTTGATCCTCAGAAGGTCCAGCAGCGGGCTCAGAAGTTGAGTCGGGAGGAGAAGATTGGTTCCTGGGTGATGGCTCATCTGCCTGAGAGCAAGGTTCTGGGGAAGCTGTTTAGTGTGGATGCTCAGAATCTGAATATCTTGGCGATTCCAGAAATTAGCTACTGGTACCGGCGGTGTGTGTGGGGGGCTGCGGGTTCTCTTGTGCCCCTGTTCTTCGTGGTCGTGGGTGCTTTGGGTGGGCAGTCGATTTCGATGCCGTTCATGATGATTTTTGTCGGTGCTGTGTGCGGCTGGTTGCTCTATGGTTCTCGGGTTGATTCTCGGGCGCGGACTGCTCGTGAGGAGTTCTCCCGTGCTGTCGCGACCTACTTGGAAGGCGTGGCAATGCGCCGCGGTCAGGGTGCCAACACGTCCACTGCTGCCGCGAGCGCAGCTGATGCGGCTGATACGTGGGTTTTTGCCAGGATTAGGAACCGCATCATGATCTCTCATCATCAGGGGCGTCAGCCGTGGGATGCGCTGAATGATTTGGGCAAGGAATTGCAGGTGAGGGAACTTTCGGATTTGGCGTTGATTTTGAAACAATCGGGCGAAAATGACACGCAGATTTACGAGGCGTTGCGAAGCCATGCGGAGCTGATTAATGGCAGGATTCTCACTGATCAGCATGAGAAGGCCAATGCTGCTACTGAGCGGCTGAGCCTGTTTTTCCCGCTGGTGGCTTTGGTGGCGTTGGCGATGCTTCTTTATCCGATTGTGATGTCGTTGTCTTCTCCCATCTAAGCCCCGGGAGTTGGGTTATGCTTCCCTTGCTGCTTGGTGGGGGTGGGTGTATGGCCTGTCGGGTGGGTTCCTTGGCTGGTTTCGGTTGAGGATTCAGACAGCTCCCCCGGTTCTCATCCGCTTATTTGGTGGGTGAGGTAGGTGGTGGTGCCTTGTGCGTCAGCAAGGTGCCGCATACGCAAAATAGGGAGGGTCCCACGATCCGTAATGGATTGTGGGGCCCTCCCTCTTTTTGTGTGCCGGTGGGTTGCTCGTGTGCCCTGTGGCGTCTTCTTCGGGTGGTGTCTCTTGGTGAGTTTGGACAGGTATGTCCCTTTGCTAAAGGGGGCGGGGTGGGGGCTATGACCAGCAAGGTCATAGCCCCCACCCGGTTACCTTATGGAGTGTTCAGCTTCCCCCTCTGTTTCCTCCCCCGCCCTTTAGTGCGGGGCTTGGAGCTGGTCAAGCTGGTACTTATCTTCAGCTGCTCCGGACATCCAGCCCGGGGCTTCCTCGTCGAAGAGATGCGCCAAATCATCAGCGGGGTGCACAGACCCGGCAGGAAGTCGGTAGCGGCGTTCCAGCTCAGCGGCGGCAGTCTGCGCCAGTACCGGCAGGTTCTGTGCCACCAGCTGCTGAACCGTAGTGCATCCCTGCTCGGAGGTGAACATCACCAGCGGCAGTTCCATCATGAAATCCACCTGTGCCAGCTGCGTACGCAACGCATGCTTAGCAGCATCTCCTAGACGCATATAGGGCAGATCCTTCCATGCCTGATAATGGCTATCTGACGCCTCCCAATACTGCAAGGTAAAGCGAGCGCCATACCGAAGGTAACCGGCGGGTGCGTCTTGACTGCTCAGCGGTGCACAGCGCATCCGATAGGACACGGCTCCCTCTTCGTCCGGTTTGCCCAAAGAACGCATTGTCTGCTCCAGGTATTCGGTTGCCGGTTGCAGGGTATAGGTGCAGACGATGCGTTGCATGTACTGGGCGTAGGCGAGGACGTTCTGCGCGTTGATTTCAAGGGGTGCGGCGTGCACTTTCTTGACGGTAGGGAGTCTTTTCCATGCGATGCTGTTGGGGTCTTCCAGAGCGGGCCTGTAGGCGCCATCATGCACAGCGATCAGGGTAAAGGTGTTATCTTCGCGGAGGCTTTCGTGGCGGTGGCTAAAGTCGATGAAGTGCTGCCAGGCCGGGCCGGTATAGGGTTCCTTATCTTCAGTGACGTAGGTGTAGCCAGTTCGTGCGGTGAGGTCTTCATGGAAAGGTCCGTACCCCAACTGGTGGGCCTTAGTCTCCAAGGTGGCAAGGATTTGCTCCAAGGTGCCAAAGGCACAATACAGGATGGTGTTTTCTTCTCCGTTATCCACCGTGGTGCGGGTTAGAGCCCATTGATCTTTGGTTGCAATCTGGTGGGAGCTGATCGGCGGCAGGGCCATGGCTGCGTATTGCTGCTTTTCCTGGGTGTTCATGGTGTTTTCCTTATCTGTCGTAACGGGTGTTGATTCTAGTATGTCGGGGTTGAAGGATTCATGCCCTGAGTTTGGTCAGTTATGTCCCTTTGCTAAATGGGGCGGGGTGGGGGGTATAACCTGCTGGTCACCCCCCCCCCGCCGGGTGCCCCCCTGGCGTGCAGGGGGACGGTGTGGGGTTAGGCGGCGGCGTTGGCGTTGCGGGCGATGTGGCGGATGCGGCCTCGTAGCCAGAAGGGGAAAGATTCAGCGGTGAAGATGTCTTCAGGGTTAGCCTTCGGGATGATGGAGCCGGTCGGAAGCCCGTAGCGGCGTTCCAGTTCGGCGGTTGCCTGTTCGGTGATGGTCGGTGCCTGGTTCATCAAGTGGTGGCGGAATTCCTCTAGTCGCTGCGGGTCGTTGAAGAGGTCGGCGGGTACCTCGGCGGCAAAGTCGATAAATGAGAGGTGCGGGCTCAGGTCGGCGGGCTTTCCGGGGCTGAATCGGCGGCCCACGTGGGTGGTGAGCCAGTGCCAGATAGGTTCTTCCTGTGGGGTCTGGATGCAGACGCACAGGGCGGCACGGACGACGTAGCGGACGTATCCGGGCTGGTTAGAGGCGGTGCTGTAGTGGGTGGGAATCAGTGCCAGGCGCCAGGTCGTGTTTCCTGCGTCGTCCTTCTTTCCTAGCCGCTGAATTGCCTGAGTGAAGTGCTCTCGGGCGGGGACGATAGCCAGGTTATCGGGGTCTTTCCATACCAGGCGAAGGATGGGAATAATGTCCTGTGCGGTGGGCTCTTCTGGGATGTTGAGGGTAATGCCTCGATTGTTTGCTTGGTGGGTGATGATGCGGTCCAAGGAGGCGAGAATCTGGCTCGGGGTGCCGTTCGGGCTCACTTGCACGGTCCTCACTGTGCCGTGGATGTTTTCGCCGGTGTAGGTGAGGGCGTAGGCGTTCTCAGCCGGTACGGCGGTAGGGTGAGGGTTCAGCGGGTCGGTGATGGGGGTGAGGGTGGGCAGGTCGCTCATGGCGGGCCTCCTTTACGTTTTTCGGGGTTGGTTGATGCCTTCAGTGTCTCGTTTTGGGGGCGGTGCTTTTGGGTTTCGACAACGTTTGTCCCTTTGCTAAATGAGGGTGGCTGTTTCAGGCTGCGGGGCACCTGAATCGGCTCTCTTGACCTGCTTCAGGTGCCCCGGCTCCTCTACCGGGTAGGGGCTAGATGGTGCGTAGGTCTACCCCGGTGTACGAGCGGATGAGCATGATGCTGTTGAGCATGGAGCGGCAATCTGAGCTAGTGGAGGGCACTGTGATGCTGAGCCCGGTGCAGGGTTCGCCTGAGAGCCAGATGCGGGGGTGTCCAGAGCCGCCCCGGGTTATCGGTAGCCCAATCTTTTGACAGCGCTTTAGTAGGTCTTTCGTATTGCTGGGCATAGAGCCTTTGGTGCGGGTTTTGCGTGCTGTTTGGGTCATGATGGGTTTTCTTTCGGTCGATTTTTCTTCATGGGGTGTACCGGGTGGGTACGCTCTTATCTTCTAGGTTTTGTGGGGTCTCATTTGAGGTTTTGATGCTCTTGTCCCTTTCATAAATTGGCTGCGCCGAAACCCCTTGAGAAGGGGGTTCCAGCTCAGCCGGGGGTGCTATACCGCTCGGGGCGGGTATTTGAGGTACACGCCCGCTACTGTGCGGCTCACCTTCAAGTACGCGGCGACGCGGTCTACCAGCAGGTGGAGCATCTGAGCTGAGTCACCCGCTACGGACGCTTCCAGACACGAGCAGTAGAAATCTTCATGCCCTGCAAGCTCTTCTAGAAGCTTCATACCGTCCCCACAGAAGCTCATCAGCGGCGACGAATTGCCGGGTAGAGGAATGACCTCCATGCGGATAGGAACGGTCACCGGCTCGCTCTTACATGCCTGTGTGGGGGTGACGGGCATATCCATCACGTCGAAAAAATAGGGCACCGGGTAAAAGGTCTCACCGGCGGGAAGACCCGAACCGGTCACCGGGTGGGCTTGGGGTGTATCAGTCATGATGTGCTCCTTATCGTATGCGTTGCTGTTGGGTCTATCGTCTCGATTTTTCGGCTGCTCTTTTGAGAAAAAATAGGGCTTGTCCCTTCCCTAAATTGGGTATGAAGAAGGGGGCATCTCAGCTCTGAGATACCCCCCCTTCCCCCCCTCCTTGGGGCGGCGAGCGCCGGGCGGTGCAGCCCCTAGCCTCTAGCCCTTCAGTTCCTTGTGGTATGCCTTCAGGGCGGCGTCGAGCTTCTGGCGGGTCTGCTCGATTCGCTGGTCCAGGACCCCGCCGGGGCGGTAGAACTCGTCATATACCTCATGTACCCGTTCCCATTCGGATTCGTAGGTTTCCATATCGCCGGTGAACGGGGGCTGCGTGAAGATAGGCTTATATCCCGGGCGGGGGTCGGTGAAGGGCTCCCGTCGGTGCAAGTTCATAAACTCCTTGGAGCGGTTCACAAGATACGTCATCAGAAGGTCCTGGCGGTTATCGTGATCGAACTGGCGTTCAGCTTCTTCAAGATTCGCACCGGCCACGTGAGAAACGGGCACCTCGAAATCTCGACCGCCATAATGCAGATTCGCCATGTCCTGATTGATGAATCGCATCTGGTACAGCTGTCCGTTATTGAATCGGACGCTGGCGTTGCAGTCGGTGAAGTTGAGGGCTTCGACCTGTCCGACTTTGAAATAGACGACCTGGCCCATCACGCTAATATTTGCGCCCACGCGGATAATGGAGCCGACGCGTACCCACAGGGACTTCGTGAGGTACATGGGGGCACCGGTGAGGGTGGGGGTGCCGTAGTGTTCCAAGGGCTCTACAAGCTTTGCCTTAAAGGAATCAGCCTCGCCCTTGTATTTTTTGAGCCAGTAGCTGTAGTTGTTTGCCTTAGTGTCACGGATTCTTTGGACGTTGCGGTTGAAGTTTGCCATCATGCTGCGAGCGCGGCGGTGGTTCTCTTCCTGGTTGTCCTTGAAGGGGCGGGCGGCGTTCCAGCCCTTACTCTGGCGAGGGTCATAGTCCGTGACGAGGGCACCCTGCAAGAAGGTGTCGGTAGCCAGCAAGTGGTTCAGCGCTTCATGTGCGCTCTGGTGGTGGTCCATGATGATTCCTCTCTCTGAAATGTCAGGTCATGGCCTGTCGGTATCGACAGGGTTATCATCTCGATTTTTCGCCGCCTTCAGATATATATTTTCGGGTTTGTCCCTTTGGTAAATAAGGTGCTGGAGGGGAAAGTGGCGGCAAGGGGCACTTCATCTCACTGAGGTGACCATTGCCGCCACAGGGGGACACTAGCGGGCATCTCTTCTAAAAGAGATACAAGGTCAGCGCTATTCTTCTACGCCCTCACTCATGAAGTGCGTGACTTCTTCCAGCAGCTCCAGAAGGCGCACCGTGTCGTTGAGGCTGAAGTTATCCAGGAATGATTCGGGGGCATGGCACAAGGCGATACGCAAAGCATCGTGCATCTTGTCCGTGAAGTCTTCTCCCAATGCCTCAAGGAAAGCCGACGGGCTGACAATGTTCTCCTGCTTCATCTGCTCGCCAATCTCAGCAAAATGATGATGCACGCTAAGCATGGGGACGATAGCCGGAAGCTGGTCGATGCGGACAGACAAGGGGTTGTTTTCAAGGCGTTCACGGATGCGCTGGGACCAGCCCATCATCTCGATCAGGTAGTCATCTGAGCCGTAATTCTCATAGGGGTCAGCGGGGTACCACATGGCGGTTTCTCCTTTTCTTGTCGTGTTGTTGGTTCCATCGTCTTTGATTTTTTGGCCCCTACCCTGAGATTCGACATGGAATGTCCCTTTCCTAAATCCCCCTCTCTGTGCTGCTTGAAGCAGCCCCGGCGAGCGCAAGGCGGGGCGGGTGGGTAGAGCCCGCCTGCGCGCTCGCCGCCGGTGGGGTGCCGTGCCGGGTGTTTGTTGGTGCGGCACCCCGTATCTTGGGGGGTTAGGCGCTTTCCTGTCCGGTGCTTTCCTGTGCGGTGTTTTCCTGCTCGGCGGCGGGGTAGGTGATGGCGGCTTCGTAGAAGAAGCCGAGCATGTCGGCGGCGGAGCTTACGCCAAACAGTTCGAGGAACGCCTCGGGGGCGTAGCGGATGACGTGCTCGATTGCTTCGTGCAGGTCGTCGGCGAAGGTTGCCCCGAGCAGGTGCATGAAGCGGTGCGGGCTTTCGGGGGCGGTGTTTTGTGCGCGGATGCTGGTCTGGATGACGTGGTGGCATGCGTCCATCAGGGGGATGATGGCGGGGTGCTGGTCGGTGCTGATTTTGGGGGTTTTCTGCTCCAGAAGGTACCCGAGGTGTGCCGCCCAGCCGTAGAAGCCTGCGAGGTAGTCGTCGTCGTCGAATTCGGCGTAGGGGTTAGGGGGGTTCCAGGACATACCTGTTTTCCTTTCGAGAAAAGGGGTGGGGGGGGTTAGCGGTTGATGAGGTGTGCGGCTTCTGCTTCGGCTTGCTGTTCGGTGCGTGCAGAGAGCAAAGCGACGGTGACCCAGAAGAGGCTGAAGAGGCAGGCTCCGGCGAGCATGATGAGCATGGGCTCAAGGATTGCCAGGGGGTTTTCCAGGATTGCCAGGGGGTTCATGGGGTTCTTCCTTTCGTAGGTGTCGTGTTGTGGGTCTATCGTCTCGTTTTGGGGGTGGTGCTTTTGGGTTTCGACAACGTTTGTCCCTTTGGTAAATAGGGTGTGGCTGCGCCCCCTACTCCTCTACCCCGCCGCCCCCCTCAGGGGGGCGGGGGCGGGGGTGCTACCGGATAACCCGCAGGGGGTTAGCGGCGGAACAGGCGGCGGAACAGTGCCGAACAGCGGTAGGTGAGAGTGCTACGGCGGGCATCTTCTTCGAGCACCGCCCGCATATCGAAGCCACCCCCGTTCTTGAACCGGGTCGTACAGCACACCCCGGTATCGTCAGGAATGTCTGTAGATATGACATTGAAATGCTCGACGGGCATTTTAGAACAGGTACAATAGGTAACGCGGTAACTCATTTTTTCCTCCAATTAAGACATTCGGTATAGGGGGTTATCCGATATGGTTATCGTCCCATTTTTGAGCGCACCGAATTATTGATTTTGCCTACTTGTCCCTTCCATAAATGAGTGTTTTGAAAACATAAAAAAAGGGGGTGTGAAGAATGTATTTACATACATTCTTCACACCCGGTAATCAATAGCTTTTCACTGCTGCTTCTTCTCAGTACATGCTAGGGTATCGAAGCTTCGAGTGACCTTCAGCAGAGAGGGCATAGGTCTGCTCTTCCACGTACTTAAACGTGCTCTGTTCAATGGGGACGCCAGCCGGGTGCTCAATCAAAATTTCGTAGTTGCCACAGAAATCTGAACCGCTCTCCATGTCAGAGAAATCCCACCGGATAGCCCACCGTTCACGCTCCAGCTCAGGGACCTTCTCGCCCTTCACAATGCCGGGCACCCACTTCACGTTTTCACAGAACGCCCACCGGCCAAAGCCCGTAAAACCGACGCTCACGCTGGTGCCCTCATCATTGGGCCACTGGTCATCATCCCACCTAAAATCCGTGAAATAAGTGAACCCCTTGCTCATGGGCTTCAGTGCCTCCATCAGCAGCTGAACCACCTCACGGGTGTCCGCCTCGAACCTGACGTAACCTGATGCCGTGGAGATATTAGCCATCTCAAAACCTCTTCTGTTGGTGCTTGTAGGTACACCTCTAGATTCCCGCTTCACCCCACCCTGGAACCGCCTTTAGGGGCTCATGTCCCACCCCTAAAGATCCACCAAAAGCAGCCACAAAAAACTACCCCTAGCAAGCCGCACAGAGACCATACACGCACGGCATCAGCGGCGAGCGCCGGGCAAAAAGGCCAGCGGGTGCAGCGTGTGAGTGGGCGGGGGTTTGCTAGGGGTGGTGTGGGTTAGGTGGTGTGGGTGTCGGGGAGGCGGCGCCAGCCTAGACGGCTTAGGGCGGCGTCAATGATGGCTTCTCGCATCACGGGTGCGGGGGTGTTCATAGGGGTTTTTCTTTCTGTGTGGGGTGGGGGTTTCTGTGGAAAGGTGGGGTACTTCTGAGATTTGGACAGGTATGTCCCTTTGGTAAATGAGGCTGCTGCGCTGCTGGACTCTACCCCCCTGAGCCGGGGTGTTACCCACCCCCTTCTAGGGGGTGGGTAACACCCCGGCTCAGGGGGGCGGGTGGGATTCCCGCCCCTAGCCCGGGGCTCTGAGACCTTAGCGGCGTACAGGCCATTCAGGGTGGCACGTGATGGTTTCGTCGCCCCTGGAAGCCCTCAGGTACGCCTGAAGGTCTTCCATCTGAACGGCGTACCATTCCCGCTGTGCCACGTGCAGGCTTGAGGCGTCCACCTCGAAGAGTGCAGGGGTCTCAGCGGTGAGCTTGACGCTCAGCTCAGCGGCGGCGCGTGCGTCAGCGGTGGCATTATGCGCCGCCTCTCCAAGCTCCACGCCATAGGCTTCACAGAGGGCACCAAGGTTACGGCGACCCTTCCATTTCAGGTGTGCCTTGCGGTGCATGGTCAGACCGTCAATCAGGCGCAAACCGCCGCTGTAGATGTCCGCAAAATCGGTGCTCAGAGCCAGACCATTGCGGCGGCTCTCATGGAGCAAAACGGTCATGTCGAACGACCCGTTGAAGGCGACGACGGGCATGCGGTAGCGGGCACACTGTGCCAGAGCCGCCAGGATTTGGGCAATGCCTTCACTGGCGGGCATGCCCATATCTCGCACGTATTCGGTGCTCAGACCGTTTACGGCGGTAGCGGCGGCGGGTACCTCAATGCCGGGGTTGATAAGCCAGGTACGGCGCTTCACAAGGGCATGGGTCGGGCTGTAGTACAGCAACGACGCGCTAATGATGCGGTCGTTCTTTTCCTGAACGCCGGTGGTTTCAGTATCGAAGGCAACATAGCCATTCTCGAACCAAGTACGTGCCATTTTTAAATCCTTTCCTCTACATATCATGACATGATATGTAATCAATTTCCGAAATGGTTCAGAATATGACAATTGTTAATTGTCATATTCTGTTTTCCATGCTCTTATTGTGCATTTTTTGATTTTGTAGAAATTATTATTTTTGGGGTTTGTCCCTTTGGTAAAGTCCCTAAAATCACGGGAAAAAAATTTTTCGGGGGTAGCGGTTCGGCTGCGCCGCCCCCGGGTGCTTAGGCGAGCGCCTGCAAGGGCTGGAGCCGCCCGGGGCTGACTGCGCCGCTTCCATTCGGTCATGGCGAGCGCCTGGCGCTATCTGGAACCGCCGGGGCGCTCGCCCCCCTGCTCAGGGGGGCGGGCGAGGAAGGGCGGCGGCTGGATTTAGCCGCCCCCTGCTCACCGGGCTACGCCTCGCTAATGGGCACTGCGAAATCGAAAATGTCGCTAGGCTTCTGTAGCTCAAGGTATTCAGCCGCACAGTAGAGCATGACCTCTAGCATGCGCCCCTTATCGCCTGCTACAGAGGCTTCATAGATTTCCTGGCGGGCTTTTTCCCATGCGGGGGTTTGCGCCAGAATCAGGACGCCATCACCGACGAAGCTACGCATAGGCGTTACGGGGCGGTTAAGCCCAATGACCAGCATGCGAATTTCGGCGGTTTTGGGGCTTTCTTTGCGTGCCTCTTCCGGTGAGATAGGCATTTTCAAAACCGGGATAGACAATGTAGCGGGTACAATGTTTTGCATTTCCTGGTAATCCTTCATGGAAGCGGGGCGGGTGGTTTTCATTGGTATTCTCCAATCATTCAAGAGCGGTTTATCAGGGGTTTCCCTGATACATTTATCGTCCTATTTTTTGATTTCCTTTTTTGGGTTTTGACAATGCTTGTCCTTTTCCTAAATAACCCTTTTCGGTGCCTTTCACCCCCAACCAAAGGTTGGGGGTGAAAGGCACCACAGGAACCCTATTCCTTGCCCTCCAGGGGAATAACCGCGTCAAGAATGGTACGGGCGGTATTCACAACATTTCCCGCCGCCTTTGCCAGTACCGAAACATCTTGTGCGCTCCACCCGGCGACATAGGGAATGTTCTTTGTGGAGACGTCCAAACCCCATGCAGAGGTCACCACATAGGCGACGGATTCGGCTTCAGTCTCAGCCAAAGAGCGGCAACTCTCACGGTTGGAGTGGTACGCTTCCATGTCCAAATCTTCGTGCATGAGGGCGTGCCCGATTTCATGCGCCAGGGTGGAAGCTCGAAGGTTGGAAGTTCGCAGCGAATTGATGCTAATTTTCCGTTCCTTATGGTCGGTATAGCCGCCCAAATTAGCCCCTAGCGGCTCTTGTACGACCTTCCAGCCCTGAGCGGTGATGAAGGCTTCCAGAGCCTCATACAGCCCCTTATCGGCGGTCTCAGGGGTTTCTGCTTGGTGCACCTTGAACCCTTCCGGAAGGGGCTTAGCGCCCTCCAGCGGCTCGACCTGAGAGACGTCAAAAACAGAGACCTGGCGAAAGTACGTAACGCGTTTGGTCTCGCCGTTTTCGTCGGTCACCGGCTTGCCGTCATCACCTTTGACGATTACGGTACGGGGGGCAAGAATCCTAAGCCCTTTTTCACCCTTACGGACGGTGTACCCCATTTCACGCCAGGTCTTGAACCCGGCGCAATTGGTGGCATAACGATTCTGGGAAAGAATCAACACCATATTCTGGAAAGAATAGCGGCGGAAATTAAAAACAGACTGCAACATAGAATGCCAATTGTCGGTAGACTGCAATTCCTTCACCGCCTGATTAAAGACTTCCAGGGTGTCGATAACATTCTGTGAGCGCTCGCTCTTAGTGCGTGCCATAATGGCACCTCCTTACGGTAGGGGAAAAATGAACCTGTCGGTAACGACAGGTTCATCATCTCGTTTTTGGAGGTTTCAGAAATATCTTTTTTGGGGATTGTCCCTTTTATAAATCATGGTTTTGATGCGTCGGAATAATTTATTATTCCGACGCTTCAAATTAGCCCCTATCGAGGATCGTTAGGGCTCAGTGTGGGCGCTGCTCTCAGCGGGGTTTTTGCCCTGGCTGTGGGTGCTGAGGCATTGCCTCCAGAAGGTGATCAGCTCAGAGATCTCCTCTTGATGCTCCAGGGCCCACCGGCGGCTCATCATGACCGCTTGGACGCTACGGGCCACATGACGCGTTGCCGGATCCTTCAGCAGCCTCTGCATGAGCTCATCACTACTGAAGGTGTGCACCTGTGGGTCTTCCATCATCTCGATCAAGGTTTGCAGGAACCTGGTAAGGGCCGCCCGGGGTGCCACGGCGAGCGCGGCGGGCGGCTCTGTTCCGGGGTGTGCCGGGGCCGCCGGCTGCTTTGTGGTGGTGCTCTGCTGTGAGCGGGCGGGTAGACCCGGTGCCTTGGGATTCTTGAGGGTGGTTAGGGCGGCTTTGATCAGATTGCGGGGGTTCATGGCTGCTTTCCTTCAGGGTTTGGGGTGTGGGTTCATCTTCCCTTGGGTGAGGTGGGTGCGTCGGGGATTCTGACAGTCATGTCCTTTTCCTAAATCTCAAGCTGCACCCCCTTGCTTGGAGGGGTACCTCCAAGCAAGGGGGGGGGCGGGGTGGGTGCCTGTGCCGCCTATCGCATGGTTTCTAGGCGGGCGGTTAGGCGGGTGTACAGGCGGCGTGCGAGCGCCCCCATGCGGTACCGCACGGTTTTGCGGCGCTCGCTTTCTCGACGTATAGCCGCTGTGTCCATGAGCTCACCTGTGGACGAGCGGACGAGCAGGCACACGCTCCCCTTGTCGTTGGTCACCTTCAGGTGCGGGCGGCGGTAGGTGGGACAGGTGCAGTCCATCATGTTTCTCTCCTTCAAGAGCTAAGGGGGTGTCAGTCATCTGTGCTGACATGGTTATCATCTCGATTTTTGGGGCTTGATTTTTGGGATTTCCCCTGTTTGTCCTTTTCCTAAATCACCCTCTCTGCTCCCCCACCAATCACACCCCACACCACCAGATCCACACAGCAGCACACACAAAAAAGGGCCCCACCCCTCCACCTCACCAGGCAGAGAAGCAGGACCCCAAAGCACCCACATCTATACACTTAACGCCACGTCTTCACCAACGGACGATTCACCAACGGAGCACCCTCCGGACCCTTCACATACGGCATAATCCACTGATGCCGCCTCAACGCACGCCCCTGACCATACGGCACATTCCTCCAATGCCCCCGCACCAACACCTGATGACTCAAAGGCGAGCGCTGCCGCTGACCAGCAGGCGCCTCATCCTCCAGCACCGCCGCCGGGGTGCTCTCCTGGATTAGGCGGGAGGTTACCCGTACTGATCGCACCTGCGCGGCAGGGTAGATGTCGTAGCGCTTGCCGTGCTTGCGGCGGCTCTTACCCTTCACCTTCTGGGTGGTTGCCTGCGTGATAGAGGAATCCCCCATCAGCAGGAAGGTCGCTTGAAGCAGCAGGGCGGCGCCTTTAAACCCGGCAGCAAAGCGCTCCAGCTCGATCACTTGATCCACCTGGTAGTAGTTATCGCCTGCCTCTGGGTTGTAGCTGACGATGACATAAACGGTCTGCTGGATACGCAGGAAGCCGATAGCTACCAGGGTGTCGGGGTCTTCGTCATCGTCTGTGGGTAGACCAGCAGAGAAATCTAGGATCTCGATACCGGTGCCTCTCTCGAACAGGACGAGGGCGCTCGCTCCTTCGCCCCATCGGGGTAGGTTGTTGGTGGATTCGATGAGGGGGAAATCGTCGGCTTGGGCGGCGTCAACGGCGATAGCTGCCATTTCGTCGGAGACCCAGAACAGGTTGGTGGGGTTGTTCTGCTGATCTTTGAGCAGGGCGAGCGCGGGGTGTTCAGGGTTGAAGTATTCGGTGGCTTCGTGAAGGTGTTTTGGGACGTCGTGGACGAGGATTCGGGCTGTGCTCATGAGGGGGGTTCCTTCGATGGTGGGTGTTTCCTTTTTAGAATCGCATATGAGGGCCTTAGGGCGGGGATTCGACCTCGTATGTCCTTTTCCTAAATTCCTTTCAGCTACCCCCTTATGCCCTCCCCTGGTCTTGGGGGATTTTCTCAGCTGCACAGCAGACACTACCCCCCCCCGTGGGTGACCGGCAGGCGCTCGCCGCCGCCGCACTGAGCGGGGAGGCGGCGAGCGCTCACCCAGGGGGGTGTGGGTTATGCGGTCTGGGTCAGGTGTGCCTCGTACTGAGCCCATGCTTGCATGACGGCGGCATCCTCAATGACCGGGCAGACCCATGCGAATTCCTGAGCCGCCGCCGCGAGATTGTCTACCCGCCAATCCTTGAGCTTGTCCTGCATGTGGGAGGTGAGCGGGACGTAGCGGCTCATCCAGATGCAGAAGGCACGGACGGTAGGAGATGGCAGGCTATTGCCGTGGGTGCTCAAAAATGCCTGCATGTCACGGCTCCATTCTTCAAATTCGTGATCGCTGAAGAAGACGGTATCCGTCTGGGTGGAAGGGTAGAGCCTCTGTGCCATGTCCTTTACCTGGGTGATGGCATCTTCCAGGGTGAGACCTTGCGGGTGCGCAATGTCAAAGAGGGTGACCGGTCCGGTTTCTCGCCCGCCGTCCAGCCATGCCTGCACCTGCTCACGTGCCTTGCGGCAATCTTCCATCCAGCCCTCGAAGTCGTTCAGTACCTCCCAGCTGGTCAGCATTGCCGCTTCTTCAATTGCCCAGGATCGGGTGGTGGTGTCGAAGCGCTCCAGGAAGAGATGTTCTACCTGCCCCGTTTCCAGGCAGGAGGCGAGCACCGCCGCCCGGCGGTACCGTTCAAGCACCCGGGCAGAATCAGCATCGTCACAGAGCATGATGCGTGGTACAGAGCCGTCCAGGGAGGCATCGAGTACTTCCTCGCCGCCAAAGACGATACCTTCGACATCTTCTTCAATCTCGAAGGCGAAAGCGCACCGGCTCCCCAAGAAAATCCGTGCCCAGCGAGCCGCAATCTCAGCGCCCAGGCTCAGCAGTGCTTCTTGTGCGCGGCAGTGGCACCAATGACGCAGACCGTAGGTGGACTGCTCATACTCGGTGCGGTTATCGGCAATTAGCACGGTTGCGCGGGTACCTGCCATCGGGTCGTAGAGGGGGCTGTTAATCTCGCTTTCCCAGGCACGCCGTGCCCGCATCCTCCACACCGCGCCGGTGCGTTCGTACCTCCATGTGGCACGCACACGCTCGTAATCTACAGAGCCGCAGGTCATCGTTTCCATTGCCCTCGTCCTTTCTGTTTCTAGGGGCTAGGTCTACCTCTATCCTCTCCCCCGTAACGGCAGCTATTGAGAAAAGAAGGGGGCTTGTCCCTTTCCTAAATATCTGTCTGGCGGCCCCCCTGTAGGGCATCTTCTAGCAGCCATACCTGCGCCCCTGATCTCTCCCCCCCCCATGAGATAACAATGAGGTGGCCTATCCCGCATCACGGGATAGGCCACCTCGTTCACGCTCTAGTTCTGCTTGAGGTGCCAGGTAATGTGCTTCACCGAATTAGAACGTGCACACCGTTCGTGATCGTGTGCTGCACCTTCTTCTTCCAGCCGTTTCTTGAGGCAAAGGTAGTAGTGCCAATACTCGACCGTCGTGTACGAGTAGCCCTGATCGGAAGGCACTACATGAATCACGCCTCTACTTCTTGCCTTCAAACCGGTTGGGTCTCCGTCCCATCCTGAAGCGGTCCAGTAGTCCTCATCGGGATGATAGTAAAGGGCTGTTTCGTGACCTTCCCTGGCCCCTTCCACCGTCGAGTAAAGATCAACTCTGGGCTTACGGCGCTGCACATCCTCAAAGGTCGTACCGTGCTTAACCTCGTTGCGGCGAAGATACTCGTTGTACGTATAGAAGTTCGTATCAATCTTGAGTATCTGATCAACGGGCTCTACAACCACCGTTTCTTGACGGGCGCGGCGGTACTTCTCATTCCGCTGCTTCAGCTCCTTGCGTAGCATTTTTGTCTCCACTGCATCTACAACCATCCAAATGACCAAGAAGATAGCACCCATCACGAACGGACCCAGCACAAAAACCAGCGTCATCGACATCGTTCACTCCTTTCTCTCAAAAACATCTGCTCCACCCTGGGAAGTTCTACCCGATTGCCGGGTGCCTGAAAACCCTTCATCATCTCGTCCTTCCAATCTGTAGGGGTATGCCGCTATTTTCCCCGTAGATTCAAGGGTCTACCCCATATTCGGGAGTTGATGTCCCACTGCTAAATACGGGTTTCTGCCAATACCACAAGGCGCCGGTACACGGAGGGAAGCCCCCCCTACCGGCGCCTTGAAAGCTCACCATGTTTTAGTCTTCAATGTCGCCGAAAGGCACGAGCGTCACATCCTCATGCTGGAGCAGGCCCATCACCTGCCGGGCACGCAGCGAGGTCATCATCAGACCCGTTTCTCCAAACCATGCCCCGAACCCAAGGTCAACCGGGGCCTGGTCATTGATCTTGGACAGGTACCTGCCATCTGAACGCTGAATCACGTACAGCTGAAGGCTGACCTGATGCTGACCGCTGAGCACTTCACCGTAGAACCCCGGGTAGTCTTCCTTATGGCTGCTGAGTGCTCCAGTGTCTTCGTTGAAGTAGCCGTTGTCTTCGAGCCAGGAAACCCGGCGGGCAAAGCGTGAGGTATCGGCAATGATCACGTTTCCTGCCCTCAATTCTTCAGCCATCTGTACCAGGCGGCGGTTGAACTGGGTGCGGGAGCGGGCAACCCACCGTTCCTTCCGCTGTGCATCGCCCTCATCCACCAGATTTTCCTGTTCCTGCTGCGCCTCATAGTGCATGAGGTACCGGAGCGAGGAAATGCTCATCATTTCAGGATCAACCGTGAACTCTGCATATTCGGGGTACAGCCCAACCATGGTAGGGGCAAGCGTATGGGAGCCAATGCGGAAGTCCTTAACAATCTGTGCTTCGTACTCGGCCCGCTCCTGAAGGCTAGGAATCTTGTTAATATCCCATGCACGGTAGGTAGACAGGGCCAGTAGCTGCCAACTCATCTGCTGTGGGGTGAAGGTGCGTAGACGCATCATGACGTTAAACAAGATGCAGTCCTGCTCCTTCTGACCGTCCTTCTGAGGTACCGGGCGCCTCACCCACACAAACCGGAAAGCGCAAGTGGGCTCTGCCTCAGGGTTGAGCATGAGGCTGCGGTAGACTTCCTGAGCGAACTTCAGCTGCTCAGCGGCGGTGAATTCAACGACCCACCCTTCCCCCTCCTGGCGAATATGGGTACCCGGCTCCGGAGACTGCACCCCGTAGGATGCATAAAAATCATCCCTGAACTCCCGCGCCTGCTCCAGAGAGCCAAAGACACGCCGGTACGCGGCGCTCCCCTTCTTCTTCTTCTTCTTCTGCATCATATCCTCCTGACGTGCTGATCTAAGGTGCTTCTAGCATCAGACACATCAGAGGACTCTGAAGCAGATTCGGCGCTCATGTCCCTTAGCTACATCACAGGCTGCCACCCACAAAAAGAAGCACCAGCAGAGGGAAAACTCTCCCCTCTACTGGTGCCCACAAACCCGTTACGATCAGGGATTCTTTCGAGCATACGGGTGACGGAAGTACAGCTCAGACACTCGCTCCCAGTCCTGGGCATCCTCTTCACTTAGCTCACCGGATTCATTAGCCCACGCATAATCCCCGAGAAGATCCATAGTCCTAAACTCACTTTTGGTAGCAGGCGCCAGAGTCAAACGTTCCTTCTCATCATCTAGCCCAAAGGCGTAGCGGAAATACGCGGCCACGTTCTCTACCGAATACTCCAAAGGCTCAGGATGCGCCAAAACAAGGCTGTATTCATCAGACTCTTCGATAGTCTCCTGAATATATTCCTTGCTCAGCTCAGAAATCTGACCCACACTCGGATATACGCGCAACAGACGAACACCAGAGTCAGCAAGTTCCCTAGCCTTAGCAGCAAGCACCTCGTCCGAGTAGTCCCCCTCACCCCAATGCAGGTAGCCGTAAGGGGCATGTATATCATCGGCAGGTTCCACGACATTACCCTTTTCGTCGGTCACCAAATCATGACATTCATCCGTCCACATCGTGGATTCGGGACTGAAGTGATCGAGAGCATCAAAAGAGCGTGAGCTACCCACACCCACACCATTTGAAGCCCACTCAGCCAGACCCTCCAGACTATCCACAGCCCGAGCGACTACCACCCACTCACCATTGGGCTGCAACACCTCAACGGTTGCCACGTATTTCTGATTCGACTGCTGAATCTCTGCCGTCATCACTTTCTCCTTCTCCTTGAATTGATCTTTACACCTTGAGGGTACGCGCTCGCTGACCAGGGCGCATCCGATTTCGTCATTCTCCCTCTGCACCCTGTGGCGCATAGAGGGAAGACCCCGGCACAGCACGTAGGATTACTTCGTGCTGTGCCGGGGTCTTTTGCGGTGCGTTAGCGGGTTTCCATCCGACGGCTCAGCACAACCTCACGGTCCAGCTCATCCTGACTCAGAGGCTTCACGGAATCTTCCGGCAGCCCGTAGCGGCGCTCCAGCTCAGCAGCTGCCAGCACACCCTGGATAGGCAGGTCGCTGGTAATCATCTGGGAGATGCCGATGCGCTGAGTCGGAGACTTCCACATCTGCTCGGGGACGTCCAGCAGGTACTCGACGGCGTCGTAGTGTGCTTCGTCGCCGGTGTAGATGTCGCGGAAGCGGTGCCAGATGGGTCCTTCTTCGTCTTCTGCCTGGGCCCAGACCCACAGGGCGGCTTCCAGGCCGATGCGGAACAGACCGGCGGGAGAGGCTGCCTTCATGATGGGAGTGAAGCGGCAGCGGTAGGATACGGTGCCGTCCTCTTCACCGTAACCGTATTCTTGCATCATCTCTGCCAGGTGCTCCTTAGCAGGAACCAGCTTCACGCTCTGATCACCGAACACGTAGCGGGCGTAGGCCAACACGTTCTCAACCGTCAGCTCCAGGGGGCGGGTGTGGAAGGTCATCTTTTCCATCTCTTCCAGGTCGTCCTCATCAGCGACTTCCCCCTTCTTCCAGTTGGAATCGAACAGGGCGGTGACGGTGCCTTCTTCTCCGTCCCAGTACTGGCCGTCATCGGTGAACCAGCGGTAGTAGGGTCCTTCCAGCTGCTTCTTGGTCTCTTCTGAGAAGGCGGTGAATCCAGAATCTTGCAGGTCTTCAATGAAGAGTTGCTGGGAAGGTCTCGGGTCGGTTTCCAGCCGTCACGCACAGTGCGAGTGAGCACGTACTGCTCGTCGGTGACAATATCCTTCTGCAATTCGGCCACGGGGGCCTGATCCATCAGTGCCATGATGGGTCCTCCTTCTTTCTGTCGGGTAGTGGACAATTTTAGGAATCTTCTTGTGTGTTGTGTTTTCAGTATGGCCTCTGAATCGCCTGCCTGCACTGGGTTTGGTCAGGTATGTCCCTTCCATAAATAGGGGGCACCGCCCCTCCCCCCTGCTGCTCTCCAGAGACACAGGCAAGGGGGGCGGGTGCTTCACCGGAAGGCGAGGGCTAAGCAGCTACCAAACCGGCATCTGCCAGTCGGAACCCTTCAGGGGACCACTGCCCGGTCACCTCCTGTTCAAAGGACTCCAGCAGCTGCCCTAAATCCTCGCCCTCGTTGAACTCAGCATTAGGCATATCCGAAGCCTTCAAACGCACCCAGTCATCCCCCCTCTGCACCTCCAAGGCAACATCTGCCCAATCGCCATTGAGAAATTCCAGCAAATCCCGCGCCTGCACCCGGTGCTCATCCTCATCCTTAGCACCAAAGCTCACCCCACGCACTTCACCCCACGGGGAATCAACAGCAACAAACCCGACCGCCTGCGCATCCCACAAATCACGCACAACACGAGTTGCACACTCCAACCCACACTCACGGATCAGCGAACGCACTACCTGCACCTGTTCCCTCTCAGCCTTGGTCTTCCACCAACCCTCCAGGCAGCTGTGCGGTTCGCCTTGGAGAGCTACGGCGTACTGTGGCTCCCATGCGGTGCCGTCGATTTCGACAAAATCACTGAGCGAATCGTAGACATTGACACGGTAGGTTTCACCCTTCCAGACTCCTGTGGCAATCACGCCGCTTTTGTGGCGCGGGGTGCGTCCGATGGCTTCGGGCGTGAATTCGGGGCGACACATCTTCTCTTCCTCCTGATGTTCAGTGCTGTTCTGATACCTCTACTATCCCGATGTATAGAGCCCTCTACTGGAGTTTTGACAGGTATGTCCCTTTCATAAATAGGGTGGCTGCGCCGGTGCTAGAGAGGGGGGTCACCCCCTCTCTAGCACCGCCCCCACCCCGGGTCACCCCCAGCGGCTAGGACTCAGCAGGTACCATCTTCAACACCTGAGGCCACGGTCCCATCTTCGCCTCATCCATGACCCGCCGTGCCTTCACCCAGGTCATCTTCACCCCTGCACCATCACCAAGCTGTACCGCCCCCTGAGCGACACGCTGAACATTGCGCCCGCCCTCATCCTGAAGCACGTACAGGTCGGTATGCACCTTCTTCACACCCGTCAGAACCTCGAAACAGAACCGCGCCACGTCATCATCTCCAGGCTCCAGCGGATTCATGGCGGGGGTGAAGTACCCGCGCTCGCTGAGCCAGCTGACGCGGCGGGCGAAGGGTGAGCTGTCAACAACTGCGGTGTTTCCGTATGCGAGTTCTTCGCCCAGAAGCAGAAGATGGCGGGCGAAGGCTTCGCGGGTCGGATAGTGCCAGTCTTCAGTGACCCATTCGCTGTCCGGGTAGCGGTAGGTGAGCGAGAGGGTGTTTTCCTTTTCCTTGATGATGAGGCGGCGGTATTGCGGGCTGAGCGTCACTTCTGCGGGGTGCAGGGTGTGGCGGCGCATCCCGTCGTGCAGACAGTCCATGAGGGTTTGTTCACAGGTGGCGCGGGTGGAGGCGTCAGGAATGGATTCCGGACCCTTCCATGCGTCGTAGACGTCTGAGACGATAGGCTCCCAACGCATCCCGGCGGTATAGAAGTTCTTCCACAGGAACCCCAAAGCGTAGACGATACCGTCTCGCTCCATGCCGTTATCGGGGTCGGTGTAGGTTTCACGTGCCCAGAGGAAGCGGACATCTCGCACCTTTTCGGGGTTGGTTGCTCGAACGTCTGTGGAGAGGTCCTTTAGAAGCCGTGCCAGCTGAGCGGAGGTCATCTCGACCGCCCAGCCCTCCCCATCCTTGATGAGGTGTGCATTCGGGGCGGGTACCTCTGCCTGATACCAGCCGTAGAATTCGTCACGGTCCGCCTTAGCTTCTTCCAGGGTGTCGTAGCTACGGCGGTAGACCTTACCGCGTACCGGGTCGGTGTAGTAGGAAGCCTTCATAATGTCAGTCCTTTCATGAGGCGGTGGATACCGGCTAGGGGTTCTGTGCCGGTGATGGTTTCAGTATTCCAAGATGCAGGGCAGCCGTTTTAGGTTTCACATTGTTTGTCCCTTTGGTAAATGGGGTAGCTGCGGCGGTGCTAGAGAGGGGGCTTCCCCTCTCTAGCACCGCCTGGCTGACCGGTTAGCGGTTAGCTTTCCATCACGTCACCGATGAGGTAGCCGCATGAGAGGGCGGTGGGTTCCTGGAGGATGAAGCCCTCTCGAATCAGTACGGAGCGTACGTGTGCATCTCCCAGGTCGCCGCGTACATTCGCCTGGATTCGCTCAACAAGGTAAGCGAAGCCAGGGGCGGGTACGGCTTCTAGGATGCTGTCGAAGACGCCACGGGGGTTCAGAGCGTCGGTATCAGCAGTCACCGGGGGCATGGCGGCAATGATGGAACGCAGGTTCACCTCAACACCGAAGCGGCGCACCCAGGACAAAACGTAGCCAATCCTCCAGTCGGTGCGTACCGGCACATCATGAAGCTCTTCCAGGCTCAGGATTCCCAGGGTGTAGAGCTTTTCTGCCATGTGGTGAGCAAGCCCGGAGGCGGTGCACACGGTGGTGGATGCCCCGCCCTCTAGGGGGAAGAGTTCGGCGGCGGCACGCCCGGAAAGGTGGGCGGATGCCACCCAGAGTTTGGGGGCGTGAACCTCAACAGCGAGCAGGTTCTCAACGGGGTTCGGGCAGGGGGTACGCATGGGGCGTCATTCCTTTCAGTAGGTCGTGTTGTTGTGCCTTTATCGTCTCGCTGATTGCCGCCCCGCTTTTCTGTTTTTCCCTATTTGTCTCTTTCCTAAATACCCCCTACAGAAGGGGGTATTAAAGAGGTGTGGCCGCACCCGATGATGGGGTGCGGCCACAAGGGATGGGTTCTCTACGCCTTACTCACGGCAGGCAGCGTAACACCCGGGGGTAGCAGTAACTTGCGGAAAGGATTAGGTGAAATCATGCCCCCGCCATCCGGGAACCGCACCTTATTGGCGGCGCGCTGCAGATCATCAATCTGCGCGGCGGTCAGCTCCTGAAGGTACGACACATGAAGGACGAACACATGCTTACGCTCCCAATCGGAGAGGTAGCCGATACAGGCCAAGTCTTCATCAACGTACAGGCGCTCCACGCGCTCTACTTTCCAGGCTGCCTTCTCATCCACGATGATCTGACCTGCCGGGATGTACTCATCACTTCGGGGGTTCCGTGACTGCACCATCACCGTCTTGTTCGGACGCTGAGGTGTCGTGACCGTATGCCCCTGACGGACCGACTCTTCCGTGGGATCCAAAGAGACCCTAAACCCCAAAGGGATACCGTCATAGTCCTGAATCTCATGCGAGCCGACATGAAATCCTAGCTGCCTGAAACGCTCAGCGACCTGTCGCATCAGCTCCTCAGACGCCTTCCACGCCTGCATGAGGCTGCCCCGTAGCGGCAGCTCGATTCCCTCCACCTGATCAATGACCGAGGCAAGGTTGTCCATCCACCCTTCAGGTGCATGAGAGAACCGCCGCAACGCATCATCACTGCGCACCAGGTGCGGGCGGAACATGTAAGGCTCTTCTTCTACGTGGTGCAGCAGCCTCACTTCAAAGTCTGAGGTGACATCCATAATGGCTTTTCCTTTCGATGGTGTTTCTTCCTCTTCAGTGTGACAGCTGAAGCCGCCGCATGTGGTGCTGGCGGTCATCTGCTGCGTGTGCAAAAAAGGACCCCTTCAGAATCTGAAAGGGTCCTCCTAAACGGTTTATAACTCGCTCTCTACGATACCACCCTTAGGTCAGGTCACGAATGGGAATGTCCTGCTTCAGATGGAACTGGTCAATCAGCTTCTGCTCTGCCCCTTACTGTAGGCTCCCGGTACCAGCTACCACGGACGAAAAGTAGGTCTTGTCCCTTTCCTAAATCAGGATGGGGCACGCCCTTCCAGCCCATCCCTTGTCCCCTGTAACCACCCGCCGGTACACTGGAAACCACATGTCGGTAAGACATATCTTAGGAATCTTCAATCCGGCTAGAGCTTTTCAAAGCTCTAGCCGGATTTCTTTATACCCACCCCTTATGCCCCACAATCTGCCCCGCACACCACATATATAAGGGCACACCGCTACTGCCCTTAACAGAAAAAAGGCCCTGCAGCTCAACCTGCAAGGGCCTTCCACACACTCATGGAGCATAAAAAGAGGCGGCGCACCATGACCCTCACCAGGACACATGGCACGCCACCACAACCACACGACTACGACAGCTTAATTTTCTGTCCGTCGTTACCCAAAGTGTACATCGAAGCACGCGCTTCTGAACAACTCTGCACCTCATTCACACCCACCAACGACGCAAACTTCGTCGGAGCACTCTTACACGCACGCACCGTCACCGTACCGCTGGCATCATCGACCGAAATACTACCGGTCATACCCAACGCAGCCAACGCCGCATTCCCCTCAGAAATCATGCGCCCCCGATCAATAGTGCCGTAATCAGTAGCACCAGCTGATGTTGCAATTCGGGCAACTGACTGAGCCGCAGCAGTGGCCTGGGATTCTGCGGAGTTCTTGGCACCAAAATCCACAAGGATGATTCCAAAGGCGAGAATGAAGACCGGCACAATCAGAGTCAGCATCAGTGACTGAGCAGAGCCTTCCTCGTCGTGAATCCACGACGTAAGGCGGTGGCGAGGATGTGTTGTCACGGCAATCCAATCTGACAGAGTTACTACACCTAGTATAAATAGTTAGTACATGTATGCGAAAGAGGGTGCAGGTATTCGCACACCTGCACCCTCACAACGGGACTATGCGTCCTGCTTCTCTTTCTCTCCCTTCTTCGAGCTCTCCTCTGCATGCCTGAGCTGATCATTGATGCTGAAGGCAGGGTACGCATAGCGTCGCTCGACGGTCATCATGCGGCGCTGACCCCGACGAGCCATCACCGTGCCCGCTACACGCATGCCCATACCGGGGACGAAAGATCCAGGAACAAAGGCAGTGAACGTGCCTGCCCGCTTGAGCATTTTGCCCCGACGCTGCATCCTCTTACCTTCCTTGTAGTACTGGCTGTGAGCAGGACCCATGTAGCGTCGCATGGCGGCGTGATTCTGCGGAACACCGCTCTGGCTGTAGGCTGGCTGCTCCGCACCCTTCTTGAACCGGGCAGGGCCGAGCCCAAGCAAGCCGCGCTTCTGAGAGCCAGCAGAAGCCTTCTCCACAGCACCGCTGTGTGAAGCGCTCGCACCAGCACCCATTCCGGTTGCCTGAATTGCCTTGGCGGAGAATGCCGGGGCAGCTCCAGCGAACTTCACCGGGGCAGCTGCGCTGGCACCTTTCAGACCAAGTCGAGAAAGACGTTCTGCCAGCGCGCTGCCGTCCAGCCCATGGTCCCTGAAATATGCCCAGGTCTTTTTCGCCAGGATGAAGACGAGGACAGCCATGATGATGCTCCGCAGGATGGGTGCCCAGTCCTTTGTCGCCGCGTAGTACTGCTCCAACACATACAGATATAAAATCAATATGCCAATGAGGACGCCGCACTGCATGGAAGCATAAAACGTGCCAACAGCTCTGAAGAAGAACCTGGAACGATCAACCATGGGGAGCATCGCCCACCAAGCCAACACGGTTGCCAAAACGCCGTTCACGCAGGCATCAAAGACCGCTTTGAAGATCAGGCCAATGAACACCGCTACAAGAAAAAGCGGAGAGAGCGCACCCAGTGTGTAGGTGGCCAGGAGAATCGCCCGGTAGAAATTCGGGTTATCGACCCATTTCTTTGTGTCAGAGCATCCGCTAGATCCTGTGATGGCGTCCCGTCGGTCGTTGCTGGCAACATCGCGGTAGTCCTTATCCCGCAGCATCGAGTCGAATTCTTTTTTGCACTTGCCGTCCAGGTTCTGGCCAAAGCTGACGACTTGGAACGGCTCACGCACCAGCACCGACGCTAGGGAGCGGGTGATGATGTCTTCAGGTTTCTGATTGGTCAGCCCTGTTCCCATGCCGCTGGCTTCAATCTGAACCCTCTTCTTGTCGTGAAAATAGATGTCGGTGGCAACATCTGATCCCCACGTTGTAGCGTTCAGAAGCCAACCTGTCTGTTTCGTTCCGTCATCGCCTTGATGGTCGCGCAGCTTTGCGGTGGGATTCGCCAGGGCTGACCCAGAAATCAGCGTGGTAATCGTCAGGATGATTGCCAGCTCCGCGGTGGCTGCCCCGCGCATATGCAAGACAAAAAAGAACAGACTGAAGAACGCCGCGACAATCGTCAGAATCATCGGCTGGATATGCATCCGCTCCATCAGCGGCGAAACCTGCGCACCAATAAACATGAACGGTGAAAGGATCCAATCCAACCACTGAAAAGACAACACATAATGCAACAGAGACAGAGCCAACGCAATCATTCCAAAGTGCGCGCCCCACTGAAAATCAATGAAGAACGCCACAACCGTCTTGCTGAAGGTCATGGCATCGCCACGGTCCAGAGGAAGCGTTGAATAGCGGCTCAGCTCAATGCCTTCTTTGTCCTTCAAATTTGAAGTATCCAGAAAGAGGGTGAACGCATCGCCGCTACTCTTCTTCCCATCATCTGCATGCACGACAGGGTCAGTGACCGCCGCAAGGATGAAATAGATCGCCATGATCTTCACCGCCAGAGCAGCACGAGGCCTGCGCGCGGCAAAGGACAGCCACCACTGCGCCACCACAGTAGAAGGGCTCCGGTAAGCCTTCAAAGACGAAAAAACCATGGGAAATTCCAATCAGAATAAAGAAGAATATGTTGAAGACCTACGCCTCAACGAGAGAACGGTCAAATGCTTGTTGCTTTTTCTTCATCGTGCTAGGGGGAGTAGTCAACGCTGCCTGACGAGTCTTCGGATCCAACGGCAGCTGAATCTTAATTTTTCCGATGCGCGATTTCACGTCACGATAAATGCATTCGCCGTGACGCTCTTCCTCCTCCTCTGGAGACAAGCCAGCCAGAAGGTCGCGATACTCAGCCGTATCGTAGCCTTTCTGCAACCAGGACAAATTCACATTGGCCAAGTCCTGGTCCGCGGTGCGGAAGAGGAAGCGGTGCAGGATCAGGCTCCGCAGCTTAGCAGACCCAAAGTCGAGAGCCGAGTGCGAGCCAAGGCCGATAGCAGCCTTGTGCTTTCGACCGCGGCTAATGAACTGCTCGACTCGATGACAGGCCTCAGGAGAGGCCGTCAGGTGGGCTGCCTCATCGACAATGAAAATTGATTCACGGGAATCATCGTGCGTCGCCAGCTGATAAGAAATAGCCGCAATATGCCCATAGGTTGCATAGCCGATTTTCTTGGTCAGCGTCATCTGAGCACGCATCTCAGCGGTGGAAAGGTCATTCTCTGACGGTAGATCCATGCCGTGGGTCGCAAAGATAATTGCCGGGGCATCCAAATCCAGCACAGGCAAAGAGTCATCGAAGAGATACCGCATGTGCCTCTTGCGCGACAAGATGGCAAGCTTCACCGCCGCCTCCTGTGCACCCTCGATGAGGTTATCCGGCACACCAAGACCTTCTTCCAGCGCATCACGCAGCTTTGACATGGACGTGATTTCCTGAAAATACGGGTTGGTTTCAGGATTGAGGACACTGTCAATAGCCGCACCCACCGGAGTGAACGCGTTCAACCCAAAAAGCATCGAAAGCAAGTCCATGACTTGCTGTGCCGCCTCTTCGGGAGAATCGCTATTGCGGATCGGGTCAAGAGAATACTGGGGGTTCTCAAAATCAAGAACAACGACTTCGGTCATTGCCTTAGCCAACTTGGCCCATTCCTGATTCTCCGAGTTGTCCACAGCAATCACCTGTCCACCACGGTTAATAGTGTGCGCAGCAACAGTTTTAAGAAATGCCGATTTGCCCGAGCCGAGATCGCCCACAGCACCGAAGGAACCCGAACGGTTAGCCTCAGCATTCCCACCAGGACTCATAAAAACCGGAGTGTTGCGCCCAGAGGACAAGTTCTCACCAATCAAGAAACCGTGGTTCTCACCCAGCTGAGTCTCAACCAACGGCACACCAATGCTGAAATCGTAGCCGGTAGTAATCTGCGTCAGCTCATTCGTGATGCTGGAGGCCATCGTTCCCGGCAGCATGTCCCACCACAGGCTCCGCTGATCTCCCACGGGCGCGTCAAGGACGAACTCACTACCACCGAAAAAGGTCTGCACCTCATTAGCCTGTGCTTCCACCAGCTCAGGAGTCGGACCACTGACCGAAAAAATCATCGACGCACTGACCTTCACCTCACGCTCCGAGGCATTCAGACTCTCCACAAACTCTTCCAACAGCTTGCTCGCCTGAGCCAACTGCGACAGACCACCAGAAATCCTCTTTCCAGAGCCATCCTGCTGGAACAGCTGATCCTCGATGTTGCTCTCACTGCGGGCACTGTCCTGATTCGCCTTGTGCTTCGACTGAACCTTCACTCGCAGAACAAATTCACAATCGACCGGTAGCTTATTGACCGCCTCCAAAAATTCACCGCCGGGGAACACAAAGCCGCCGACCGGGGTGGCCGACATAATCATCTGAGTCTGATAGGTCGGAGCACCCAAGGGATGTTCCACCTTCACATAGCGACGCTTGAACGCCTCAACACGTCCAGAGACACCATCCACATCAGACATGCCGCCTTCGTCCAACAGCGGCTCAGGCAACGACCGAAGATTCACCCACCCATCAGCACGGTTCTCCGCAGTGATGCGAGCATCCATCGGGTAAGGATCCTCCGTACCAATTCCACGCATCTGCGCATGATCCCAAATCCACTGCACCGCCTTCATCGACACCGGAACCGGATTGAAAGCGACAGGAATACGCATCGACAGCTCACGCGCGCGCCTCTTCCACCGACTAAACATCTCATCAGAAGGAGGAACCACCGGAAGACCCAAATGCGACTGCACCGGCTGATGAGCAGCCCAGACAGAATCCTTCACCCGGTTCACCGGCTGCGACCACGTCGACAGAGGGAACGTGATGAAGAACATGCGCTCGCCAGAAGGGCTATTCTCTAGCTTTTCCATCGTCAGCTTCGTCTCGTTGACCCAGCCGGGATGATCGGGCAGGTGGATGCCTTCGGTCATGGATTTGATAATGGACAGCGGGTCGGTGTCAGCGATCAATGAGTAGATGGTGAATTCGCCGTGCAGTCGCTGGTACAACGCCTGGTGGGTGGCGCGGGCGAAAATTTTATTTTCCTTGAGCGCGAACCCATAGGGAAGACCCGTCAGTGCGAAGATGGCGTGGGCGATGCCGTGTTGGGTGACGAAGATGTTTTCACGACCCCACAGCAGGGGGTTTTTCCGGGTCGATGCTGCCATGTTTCGCTCTCCTGTCGTTAGATTTTGGGCCGTGCGGCGATGATGTTTTCGAGGGTGGAACGACGGTTCGTCGTGGTGGATGGTTTCGGGTTTTCCTGCGGTGCAGGTTGGGGGGAGCACCCCTGCGAGGCTAAGAACTGCTGACAAGCACGGAATCGTGCCTGCTGCGCTTGGTCAAAGACTTTGACACTTTCCTCTTCCGTTTTGAAGGGACGAGACAAACGCGGCTGGCGGATCTTGAAGGGGGTTCCCCGAAAAGTGCCATTTTTGGCTGCTGAGACCGCTGAGACAGAAGACGCGGACATGTAAAAGAGGTTGCGTCGAGTCTCGGGAATTTTGCCCACGGCAATGGTGATGCCCCAGGCACCGGCAAGGATGAGCGCCGCATCGGTGATGATGAAACCAGTTGAGAGGAACCGGCTCACCACCTGCCACAGAATCATCAGGGCAATGACACCGACGACCAGCTGCGGGATAGTGTAGGGTCCACCCCAGATGCGGGTGCCGTCGGTCAGACGTCCCACAAGGGTCGGAATCTTCAGACCGCGAGTGTAGAACTTTCCGACGCGCAGATCATCATCAAGTTGCATGGTGATTCCTTTCAGAGTGTCAGGTGGTGAGCATCAAGTGTGCGGGGTGGGTTAGCCTCCCTTAGACGCGCTCTGCCACCAACCGGCGATGTCGGTGATACCGCCCAAGACGACAAGCCAGATGACAAAACCGGCAATGACCGCGGCACCGAGTGCCTTGGCGAAGGTGAAACCACCCTTGATGGCTGCAAAAAAGGCGATGATGCCAACAACAACGCCAGCAATGAGCTTGAATGTGGAGTCAATCTTGGCAGCAGTCGAGGCAGCCCAACTGAAGATGTCACCTACCCCCAGAGGCAGTGATGTCATGGCCAGTGTGTGGAACTCCATCAAATGATTCATGGTCAGTCCTTTCAAATTTAGGAAATGTGGTGTGTTAGTTAGGAGAGTTGCGGGACAGTGTCGATGCTCTTGATCTCCCACCTCCCCGCACGAGAAGTCACCGTCAGAAAATAGGTGGTGGTTTGCATGTTTGCCCCGTTTTCCAGCTGAGCCGTGACCAGAACGTGCACTTCCACGCCGTCCTTTGCGGCAGTCTTAACGCTCATCTCATCGCTGGACCGCAGGCTCTGGACGGTGACCTTGCTGTACGGTGCGGGCGTCACCGCAGCTATCGAAGAACCAGGAGACGTGTAGCGGCTGACTTCACCGGTTCCAGCCAGAAGGGCCGACAAGAACTCCTGAACCGTCGCAAAAGCGGCAGCATCCGTCACCTGCTGCGGATAAGCGAACAGCTCATCCGATTTCGCCTCACCGGGTGCAGCAATCGGGGCAGGAAGACCCAGCACCGATAAACCCCCAGAGGCAGGGTCAGTACGCAGAACCACTTGCCACCACCTCTGAATCCAGACCGTCTTGGCTTCCTCATTTTTTGAAGCTGCCGCAATGGTGGTTTTCACTTCACCGGTCACACGCACGGTGATGAGATTGCCTTCCTTCACGAAGCCGGCAGCCCGAAGGTTGCGGGACTCCGTCGGCGACTGAGCATTCACCGTCAGGTTCGGCGCATAAGCATCCAGGCTGGTGTGGTCCGTGCTCGTCGCTTCCAGCCACGCCGAAACATAGCCCACAGCCATCGCTTCACCGCTGGTGTCCGTGATGCTCAGATGCGAAATTGCTGTGGGGTGAGCACTCTGAGCCGCATCACGAGCATCCGAAGCAACACCCATCGCCGTGCACGAGAGCAAAAGAGAGCCACCAATCACGCTGTAGATGGCACCAATAATCCCGTAGGTCACAAGCCTGTTCGCAGCAGTACCGCCTGCTGGCGGGTCCAGAGGAGCCGGGCGGTCCTTCACACCCCGACGCCGCCAAAAGCTCTTCGGGGAATCATCCCCACCGGTAGCACCGTCACCGCCATGGGGGTCCTGCTCCTTCGGCTCCTGAAAATCACGACGCAGAAGATTCTTCAGCATCATCACTCACCTCCTCCTTGCCGTCAATCTGCCCCATGATGCGTGCCGCAGCAGCATTGGCCTGCCGCAGCTGTTCGCCTGCCAAAAACGCCGCCGCACGGCGCTGAGCTGCCTCATCAAAGGGGCAATCAAGCAAGGTGATGATGTGCTCAACCAGCTCATCTTCACCAGCCACCATGACAGACAGATCCTCAATGCTTTGGGGGAGCGAATCACGCGATGCGGGCATCAATCTAAATCCTTCACAACTTCGCAGAAGCCGGCACCTTACCGCTTCACCCCTATAAAGGCACCCCCTGGAACCCTTCAAACCTCACGGCCCCTCAAAAAAATTAAAAAAATTTAAAACCGCACTGACAAGCCAAAACACCCACCGACCCAAGAGCCGTATCCAGACTCACCCCACCCTGCACCCAGGCAAAAATCCAGACCCATTTTTGTCTCCTAGAGAAAGAAGGCACACCACCAACCAGGAACAACAAACACCATGAACATCACAGCAACCCCCACCATCATCGACACCCTCAACCGCGACTGGACCACCACCAGCCAGCACACAATGGTTCTCTTCCAGGACTCCCCCATGCTCGCCGCCGACGTCCTGGACCTGATGCTCACCACCGCACCCGGCCCCACCCAAGACGCCATCTGGCACGAAGCCATCCTGCGCACCCAAGCAGGCGACAGCACCATCGAACGCATCCTCCTCCAATCCACCATCCCCTGGATCCTGCGCCTGAGCCGACAGAACGCCATCATGCGCATCCTCACCGACCGCGGCGAAGCAGCAGACGCGCTCAGCATCCTGGCAGGCGCCGCCCTCGAAGCCACCCGCAAATACCCCACCCACAGGGTTGAGAAAGTCCGCGGCACCCTCTTCTACCGTCTCCTGCGCATCGTCACTCGCCTGAAGGATGCCCACACCATCCCGATTGACACCGAAGACCCCACCAACCACCACACCCCCATCACCTTCACCGACACCACCACCAACCGCGACGCCTCCGCCGAGGCTGTAGACCGCCTCCTCGGCGACGCCCTCAACGCGCACATCCTCACTCCCGCAGAAGCCGACCTCCTGCTGGACTACTACAGCGACGCTGCTGCGCTCGCGCAGCGTGAGGGTTGCTCGACGAAGGCTTTGGAATGCCGGGTGCGCCGCATTCGCAATCGTTTGAAGGAAGGGCTGGGTCTTGCGGCACGGTGTTGAGCGCACAACAGACACAAAAAAAGATGCCATGAAGTTTGACATGTCAAACTTCATGGCATTTTTTGTTTTATGCGTCCCCCACAAGGAGAAACACAATCATTTGACGTTGACCGCGTAGCCATCCTGCACACGGATCGCCTGAACCCCGTCCATCGGCTCCTCATGAATCAGCACACCGGACTCGTCCCCGGCGACCCATTCCACGCGATACAGCACAGATGCGGTCACCTTATAGACGTCTTGTTTCTTCGCCTTCCAGGAGCAATTGGAGCCACCGCGTCCTTCACCACCCCACGCCTGACCAGGAGTCGAGCACTGAATGAATCCCTGGGTTCCCTTCTGACCATCAAAATGCACATTCATGGCCAGGAAGCTGATCTTCAACTGAACATGCGAGCCACCATCGGTAGCCTCAGAGGTGAGCGGGTTACGCTGACTGGAGGAACGCGCCTTAGAATCAGGCAACCAGGACCAGACGTAACCTTGAGTGAAAACGAACGCGTCCGGGCGCATGTTCGCATCAGAAGGCTGCGTCTTGAGCACCAGCTTCTCGAAGTCGTAGTCCGCGAGCGCATCCTCAGCCAGCTGTGCACCCTTCTTCGCGGCAGTAGCACGAGCCTCAGCCTCACTCGTCGGAATCAACACAGGCTTAGTGGAAGATCCCAAAGACGGCACACCTTTACCGACCGACTTACATTCAAACGTGGTGTAGTTCTTCCTCGGGGCATAAGGGGCCATTGACGGAGTAGAGGCATAGCACGACTCCGGGGCATAGAACCAGGAGTCATCCGTCTCACAGGGAACTTCAACACCACCGGCTGCGATACAGGTCTGACCCTTCATCGACGCCACAGGCTGAACGACAGGCGAATCACCTGCGTCCCGGTTCTCATTCACTGCCACCGCATCTTCAGACGAGCTCTTATACTGCGTCGCTCGTACCGAAGCTCGGGAGTTAGAAACATCAACGCTGGTCTCAGCCGCGTTAGCAACAGCTACAGGCCCAGCAGCTAACAAAAAAGACAGAACAGCAGCGCCCATGCGTAGGCTGTTATTTTTCACAGCAGTTCCTTCCCAAAATTAGGACGTAGCGCAACCATTGCCCAGCTTACGTCCACCGCTATACAAGTAACGGCCATCCTGCGTGCGAGTAACCACCACTTCAACAGTAATCTGAGCCTCAGGACCAGTCACAGCACGCTTACCATCCGGAGTATGTACCTGAGTCCAGTCCGAACAGAACTTCACACGAACTACTCCATAGGGATACGACGAACCATCCGAATATTCAGCACTACTAACATCAGTAACCGTCAGATTCTGAGCACTCGTATTCCCAGTGAAGGGACCACCATTATTCTTGAGGTCATCACGAGTAGCCTGAAGAGTTTCCTTCACCTGATCCAAGGATCCAGGCTCCACAAACTTCAGCAACTCCTCATCACTCGTATGCTCCAAATCTCCATGCATCCACGCATTAACAGCACGCTCTTCCTGCAACACGACACGCTTAGCCGCCTTAATCGCTGCTTCCTTCGCAATCGCGGCATCCGCATTCGTATCATCAGCAGCACGAACCTCAACCACCTCAGAACCCTTAGGCTCTGCAACAACGGACGCCGCAGGCGAGGCAGAGCTCGTCGCAGAAGCCACAGGCGAGGCACTAGAAGATGCTGACGCGCTCGCAGAGGTAGTAGATGAAGATGAAGGCTGGGAGCTGCCCTGGGCGTCTCCTGCGCAAGCCGACAAGCCCAGCAGTAGGGTTACTGCGGAGAGGGCGGTGAGGGTGTTGCGGTACTTCGTGGTCTTCATGGTTTCTCCTTCGAGGTGTCCCCTGGTATCGGTGCCTTCACCGTAGCACACGTGCTTTACGCTATTACAGGCGCAGTAGGGGACTGGAGTGAAGTTAATCGGTGATCTTCTTATAGTGAGCGTCACTGCTCTTGGGATGCAGCCTAATACCGGTGACAGCATTCTTCTTGCCGGGGGCATCAACGCGCTCCACTCGGGTGATGAGGTCTGGGTCGACGGCGGCGATTTCACGAGCAGACTTGATAAACGACTCACGGAATTTCTTCGTACTGGTGATATCGGGACCCATCTGATCTGCCAGTTCTTCCCAGGAAATCACCGGCTGCTTCCTCGTACCAGACCGGTCCACGGAGTAGAGTCGGCTCTTGAGCCACAGCCACATCAGCAAAGTCTGCGCCGACTTCGTCGAGGCTGCCAGCTGTTCCCAGCGGCGGGTTCCGTGGGGGATTGCCCATCGACACACGATGTTGTCATAAAATTCCTGACTGAGAACTACCGTTGACTTTCGATCGTGGATGTCGCCGTCACGGGTGAAGATCAGCTTGGTTTCTGCTCCGACCACGCAGCTGGTCGTATGAATGATTTCTTCGCCGTCTTCATCAAAACCGAGGGTGGTGGTGTCGATACGCATCGCCAGCATGGCGCGCAGCTGACGCTCTGTCTCGTGTGCGTTACGCGGGTTCCATGAAAGGTTGACGTCTCGCATGAAGCCTCGCCAGCTGGTTGCCAGGTTGATTTCCGGGCCGCCTGCGCGCACTGCTTCGGTGACCAGCCAATGCAGGATCATCACTGCGATTTTGCCAGAGGGCAGGATGTTCAGGGGTTCGTGGGTGCCGGGCAGGATGATTTTTCCGGCGGTCAGCGTCAGGGTGCGGTTTCCGTTGCGGCGCTCCCACTGCACAGCAGACAGGGTGGTTTTGGTGCCCTCTGCGTCGCGCATCTTGGGTGCGCGGACAGGCAGGGAGAAGTTGACGAAGAGTTCGGGGAAGTATGAGACGCCGGGGTTCGGCTGCGGTGCCGAAGTACTCGACTGGACAATGTGGTTATTGGTAGACTGGTTCACAGTCGCCTCCTGATATAGCTTGTAAGTGGAAGGGGGAGACTAGGCTTCCCCCATATCGCTTTGTACTTGTTTAGGGGGAGGCTACGCTTCCCCCATTTTCAACCGATTTGCGGGGAGGCATTTGCCGTCGGGATGGCTTGTTCAACTGTCCCGGCGGCTTTTTTCATGCCTCCCAAAATGAAATTTTGAGTGCTTGTTCACCATCACCCTAACACGGTATTTCGCGGGGGTGCAACCGATTTCATGATGCGTTTTTGGCGCGTCGAACGATTTAGAAATCAGACATGAGAGCAAAAATTGGCTTCTTGAGGGTGGGACATTTTGGTGCGAGGTAGTGGGACATTTTGGTGCGAGGTAGTGGGACATTTTGGTGCGAGGTAGTGGGACATTTTGGTGCGAGGTTTAACCATTCCCACTAGTCAGTGACTTATTTGCCCGCAAAGAAAAAACCTCCCCTATATATATATTTCCTATATGGGTTTTTCTCCTATATGGGGCAGCTCAGTCGCCGCGCCCCCTCCTCCGGTTCACCCCTGGCTATGCCGCCGTGCGGCGGCGTAAGGACCTCGCTTCGCTCGGACTGCCGAGGGGAACCCCTCTCGCGGGGTTCCCCCGGACCCCCTCCCCCCGTTCGCCCGCGAAGGGCTTCGCCTAAGAGGCGCTGACTCGCTGCGCTCCTCTAGCGCTCTCTAAGGCGAATCTCCTTCTCCCAAATTTTTCTGAGCCAGGCTCTGGTGCTCGCTCGCTTCGCTCACTGCGCTCCAGAGCGGCATCAGAAAAATTTGGTTTGCGGCCATGAATGTGCGGCTTGAGTTTTTGTGTGCTTGAGAATGGCTTAAGTGGATAGGTGAGTCTAGTACACGCGAGCGCGCCTGCAATGTGCACAGAGGTCACACAACACGCTCTTTCTTGAGTTTCTGTCAGTGAATCTACTCAAAACATGCCACAGGAAGCCCTAGAAGGCACCACTAAGCGACTTTCCCCGCTTCTGCAAGTAAAGTATGCTTCTTTAATTTCTGTCGCTTTAGAGCAGCTTCTAGCCCTGATGGTCACTTCACGCCAAAACTCATTCCGTGACACCAGCACCCCTGGCGCTCGCAGCCACGGATACCGCAGGGTAGCTGCGAGAGTTGCTATCCCACCCCGAAGAAAGAGACTCACCTCAGGCGACAGCACCCCCTTGCACCAAAAAATGCCATGAAATACGACATATCGAATTTCATGGCATAAATTGGTGTCCAGCATAGATAGCTAGTCAGCAAGATGGAAAGAGTGATACACCCGTTCAGGCTCAGAAACCTTCAAAATCTCAGGCCGAGACCAAAGATCACCAGGATTCTTCAGAATCGGTTCTGGAACACGACTAGTCTGCCCCTGCGCAGTCCTCCGAGCCAGCACCTTCACCGACCGCACATTCTGATAATGCATTAGCTGCGCTACCTCCTCAGCAGTGCACGTGCACGCCGACATGATCGCCTTCAGCGCGCCAGTCTCCACCAGCCACTCAGCCAGCTGCTCATCCGTGCTCGTAAATTCCAGCGCTCGCTCCAGGTACTCGCGCAGACTCCCAGTCTGCTTCTGCTGGTGTTCTGTCATCGTTGCCTCCTTTCGGTGTTGTGCCTGCTTTTAGCGGCGCTTGCGGAATTGGGACCAGAAGCCGCGGCGGGTACCTGCTTGATCCTGCTTCTTGCGTTCTTCCTTGCTGCGCACTGCATCGAAGGAGACCATTTGAATCTGCACGATGCGGCCGTTTGCTCCGTTGTAGACAGACTGGACCTGGTGCATGATCCACGATTCGATGCTTCCTTGGTGCTGGTCCTTGACGTCAGAGAGCACATCGGAGGCATGAAAGCCGCGCTTGGTGCCCACGCGCAGCTGGTGGCGGGTGCCATCTGCATTCTGTACGGTCACGTTCATGTTCACGCGCTTGTCGGTGTGTGCCTGGCGGCGGGTGACATCATGCAGGTCCTCCATCGCAGCAGCAAAACCGGCAGCTCGACCTTTGGTTTTCTGACCCACGGGCATGTCGATTTGGTAGAACTTGTTGCCGTTCTCGCCCTCAACAGGCTTGTGGTGAATGAATACACTGCGCCGCGGCTTCGGAACCGGGGTGCCTCGCGTATCTGACGGGATGACGGACTTGCTCTTCGCTCCGCGCGGGGCACGGATACGCACCAGTTTGCCGTCCTTGCGGCGGCGCCTGGGTGCCTGATGCTGTACCTGCCCGGTCTCAGCTAGTTCCGTGCCCGGCTGCCTGTACGCTTCGTTCTTGCATGCGCCCGACAGGATTTTGCGCACCAGAGCTTCGGAACGGCCTAGCTGCTGTGCAATCTTTCGATTACTGAGCCCATGCACCTGCTTCACATAGGCAAACAATTGGGACAGCGGCGCTTTCTTAGGGTCCATCATCCACATCCTCTCTCAGGTCTAGACATCTTCATCATCATCGAACACCTCGTAATCAAACAGGGCATCCGCAGGGGGAATAAATTCATGCTCAAAGACTGCCTCATCCACACCAGCAGTGAACCCCGCCTTCACCGCACGATCACGCAGCTTGTCACGGTCAGAACGCAGAACCGGGGTATTCACCGGGCCAGGCAGCCACCCCTGAAGGCGCAACAAACCAGCACGCCCGTCATCAGCACCACCGTCAGCGACAGGAAGCGACCACGACGGCAAAACCGCAGAGTAGACCGCATCACCGTTAATGCCGATGATGGAACGGCCCGGCAGAGTCAGAGCACCAGTCTCCACCGGAGCCATACCCGGCAATCGGACAGTATGGTGTAGCACGCGAGCGCGACCACGACCCCACACCTGCACAGCGAACTCGGGCCTGTAGAAGGCCTGCTGGCGTGCATTGTGCGCCTGGGGGAGGGTGTAGACGAAGGCTTTGCCTTTGCGTTCGACAGAATTCTGATAGCGTGCAGGGACGCTGGCGAAGTCATAGGTCACCACTGTAGAAGAGCGTCCACGAGAAGCAAACGAACCGATCGACTGGATGACGATGGCACGCAGTGCTGCACTGACTGCTTTGGCGACAGCAGGGGGCAAATCAGGATGGTTCGCCGCTGCTTCTCGTGCTTCCACAAGGCGCTTCGCCCAGGTGTCCAGCGGGCGCGCGTTCACCATGCGGCGGGTTGCCTCATCGGCGCCAGGCTCGAAGCGCTTACGCTGCGCCTTCTTTTCAGTGGTGAAAATAATTCCCTCAAGGAAGCGGAAACGCCAGCCAAACTTCTGGGCAACGAAGAGCTCGGAGGCATCAACCCACGCCTGGTTCCTGCTGCCAGGGCGGTTGGGGTAGAACCACCCATGAGCCTTGTCCTCGAAAGGAACACCGAAAATGCCCAGATGATCCCAGGTATCAGGAACAGTGAACTCAACAGCAAAGCGAGCGCGAACATAGGGATTCTCACGCCAAAGGTCTTCACACTGCTTAGCGGTCAGACGGTGCCCGGGACCGGTGCCCAATTCACGGCACAACGCAGCGTACATAAAACGGCCATCGACATATGAGAACCCGCCAAGCTGCGGAGTATCCCTCGGGTCAATCAAAGGAAGCACATCAGGGTGCTGAGGCATAGCACTGCCCAACACCAGATGGTCAAGATGGTGCTGAGTGCTGGTGCGATGCAAATCCTCAGCAATGTCAGGGTCAACAGGAACCGGATTGAATCGCTCCGGCAAAGAAGCAGCCCACAGGTTCTGACCGGTTGCAGCAGGGGTGAGCATCAGCGGGGAACCCTCACCAAGGTCAGAACGGAAAAAGTGGCGCAGCAAGGACTCAAGGGTGCTCCATGCACTGCGTGCCTGGGCCGGGGTGAGAGGAATCTTGCCAAACCACTCACTCGCGACCTTCACATCAATCCGCTGTCCAGTTTCAACGTGATCGAAGCGCCCGGTAGGAGGGGTGCCCAACCAATGACCTCGGGGAGTCTCCCAACCGGGAGTCTGAGTGAGCAACCAGTGGCGAGTCTTCCTGTCATTGGGAGGCACCTTGCCAGTGAGGAGAATGCGGGTTACCGGGTGCCCTGCAACGCGCAGCTGGGCCGCGGCATTAAGCTTGTCCACCAGGTTCGGCTTCTTGCGGCGAGCGCCCGGTGCAGCTTTGAACGGAACGCCATCGGAAGTGACGCCGCGCCCGGTCTCGAAGTCCATGAAAGCAGTCGGGATAGCCCTAGGGGTCCAAGGAGTGGGCCGCACATCAACCTCCAGTTGTAATTTTGCAACAATTCTTACTGTCTAAAATATACGCTTCCTTGAGGCGGCAAGGAAGTCGCCACGCCGTTTATTATGGTGTGCTATACTCGGCTGAAAAAAGCTCGCTTGCGAGGAGTTTTGAGGTCGAGTATAACTCCCCAACAAAACTAATTATTGGCACCAGAATCTAGACCCCCACCACGCTCCCCCACTGGCAAAGAACTCACCTTCTCTGCTGCCCGCCCTTATCTAGCGGTGCCCTGCCGCTCGCGTGCCTGTTGAGCTTCCTACACCTGCTGCTGCCCGTACCTGTTGCCTGCCGCGTGCCTCTGGAAGAAGCCGCAGGCTGATCTCCTGCTGCTTGCTCTTCTTGCTTGCCTCGGTGCCCACGCTCGCGCGCGTGCCTGCTGTCTGCTATCCGCAGGTGCGTCTTCCTGGTTGCCCGCGGGGTGCTTGCCTCTGGAAGAAGCCGCAGGCTGTCCTGCTGCTTGCTTCTGGTGCTCGCATCCACCACCCTGTTGAGAGCCTGCTTGCTTCTGGTGATCGTTGCCCGCCCTCTTGGTGCCTGTTTGCTGCTCAAGACGCCACCTCTACTGCCCACCCCTGGAAGAAGCCGCAGGCTGCCTGCCGCTTTCCCTGCCTGCTGTCCTTGATGCCAGCTTCTCTGCTGCCTGCCTGCTGTCTGCTATCCGCCTGCTGCGTCTTCCTGGTTCAGTTCAGGCTCCGGTACCTTGCCGTGCCATCCGCGGCGCGTCCTTCATGCTTGCCTGCGCCGGTTGCTCCGGTTGCGTCTTCATTGCCCTTCAGCATCCTCAGCCGTGCCTTGGGGTCAGCTTCTCTGCTGCGTGCCTGCTTCCTGCCTATTTTCCGTGCCCTGGCGCTCGCATTCATCACCCTCTAGTGAATTGTTGCCCGCCCTTATCTAGCGCTGCCCGCTGAGTCTTCAATCTGTCGTGCCCGGCTGCCCTTGGTGTCTGCGTGCCTGCTGTCTGCTATCCGCAGGTGCGTCTTCTTGGTTGCCTGCATTGCGGGTTCCAGTTCAGGTTCTGGCGTCTTTACGTTCGTGCTCCAGTCGTGGTCGTGCCGGTTGCCTCTTCGCACTCTTCACCACCTCCCACGCCTGTCGTGCCTGTCGTGCCTTCTTATCGTCTGCACCTACGTGCTGGGTGCGCCTCCAAAAACACAACCTGCCATAACACAACCTGCCATGTTCTCATACATGTAAAAAAACATGGCAGAAACACCGTGAAAACACCCCGACAAGCACAAACACACCACAACACCCACCAACCCCAACCCCGCCAGAGACAAACACGCCACCTCTGCCGGGGTACTTCTTGTGCCCTGGCGATACACCTGCCATGCCCTGTTGCCTCAAACCCACCACCAGCAGCAGCCGCAGCAACCGCGGCAACAAGCGCCCCTAAACCACCAGCAGCCAACCCCAAAAAAGTTCGTTGCCAACCCATCCCGATATATACACAGCAGGAACCCCGAGAAAGATTAGGGGTTATGACGGGAAGGTACCTCACCATGTTGAGCCCCCTCAAGAACATCTTCTGGCTAACACTGCACACCGCATCCGCACTCGCAGCCACCATCATCCTCAACCTGCCCATCGCGGACACCCTCACAGAGGACACCACCAGCATTCTCAAGCACCTTCAGACAGCCGCCGCACTCTACTACCAGGAACAATCTACTGAAGCGATCCGCACGTACGGCTACCAGCCCACCACCCTGTGGGAAGCAGCCGTCCAGGACGCCATCGACACCGCCACACAGCTAATACAACAACCGCACCTTATCGTGCTGACCATCGCGCTCGCCGTCATTGCCGCGGTCATCCGCTGCTGCTTCATGCTGCACCAGCTGAAGAAGCAACAACGCCCTCAACGGCAAAGCAACCTACTCACGGCTGCGCGTATGCTCACACTCCAGCGGCTACTGGCAAAGCTTGCAGCAGTACTCTCCAGCGCCAGCATTACTAGCTGCACGCGACAAAAACCCAACACACGCCTTCAGCACGCCGGCTGCTGGCTCTACAAAGCCATCCAGCTGCTGATGATGCTGTAGCACCCTAGCTGCTTCGCACAACCAACCCAACCCCGGGAACACTGCCCCCAGTAGCAGGTTCTCGAGGTTGGGTTGCATCGGCCTGAAGGTGGAGTCAGTCAATATAGAGGAGCGATAATACACTCTTTACTCTCACTCGCACACCTAAACCACGCTCCAAAACCTGGAAACACCCGTTTGCTTACCTGTCTGTTCTGTGTGCCTGCATGTGCATGTTCCATCACTGGCTACTGGGTAGCTAAGCTGTCCGTCATCCTTCAGTACTAGCACTAGCCACACACGCTGTTTCCCAGATGCCCCTACAACAAGGTCACCGGCGGCTTCTATCGCACCAACACCAGCCAGCCCACAAAGAAGAACCAAGCAGCAGTACGCCACCCAGCGCCTAACCCAACCTCCTCAAGCCGCCGGCAGCACTGGCACTGGCACCAGCATCCGCGCTCGCCAAACCCAGTCACCAACAGAACCAGACGCACACGGCAACCTTCAACTAACACCTCAACAAAAGGGAACCCGAATTCGAAAAATTCACCCCATGCAGGAGAAGCACCTACAGTAAAAGAGGCACCCATCAGCCGAAGCTATGGAACCACCAACCGCAGCAGCAGTGAAGACATCCAACCACCAGCCAATCAACCAC